>Ga0255131_1000643_pt1 | contig 11113 bp, 5 predicted proteins | sample Law_Yuk_RepC_8d_FD_188554 | JGI IMG/M metagenome (GOLD analysis project Ga0255131, IMG submission 188554) | Freshwater microbial communities from St. Lawrence River, New York, United States - Law_Yuk_RepC_8d | ecosystem: Environmental > Aquatic > Freshwater > River | place: USA: New York... | reverse complement strand
CCATGCATTGTCCTCGACCCAGATTCATGGGCCTAAGTTAGATATCAAGAGTTAAAAGGGTGGTATCTCAAGGATGGCTCCACAAAAGCTAGCGCTTTTGCTTCAAAGCCTCCCACCTATCCTGCACATTTAACTCCTAATACCAGTGCAAAGCTATAGTAAAGGTTCATAGGGTCTTTTCGTCTAACCGCGGGAACCCCGCATCTTCACGGGGAATTCAATTTCGCTGAGTCGATACTGGAGACAGTGGGGAAGTCGTTACGCCATTCGTGCGGGTCGGAACTTACCCGACAAGGAATTTCGCTACCTTAGGACCGTCATAGTTACGGCCGCCGTTTACTGGGACTTCAATTCAAAGCTTGCACCTCTCCTCTTAATCTTCCAGCACCGGGCAGGCGTCAGGCCCTATACTTCGTCTATTGACTTTGCAGAGCCCTGTGTTTTTGATAAACAGTCGCTACCCCCTAGCCTGTGCCACCTATATCTGGTTGCCCAAATATAGGTCATCCTTCTTCCGAAGTTACAGATGTAATTTGCCTAGTTCCTTCAGCATCGTTCTCTCAAGCGCCTTGGTATACTCTACCTGTCCACCTGTGTCGGTTTAGGGTACGGTCTATATGAGGGAGTTATTTCCTGGAAGCCATTCACTGCACACACAATCCAATAAGCATGCACAATTTACTGTCTCCGTCACTTTCCTCAGGTTCAGGAATATTAACCTGATTCCCATCGACTACGCCTTTCAGCCTCGCCTTAGGGGCCGACTTACCCTGCTCAGATTAACTTTAAGCAGGAAACCTTGGACTTTCGGCGAGAATGTCTCTCACATTCTTTATCGCTACTTATGTCAGCATTCTCACTTCCGATACCTCCAGCAAACTTCGCAGTTTACCTTCACAGGCTTACGGAACGCTCCGCTACCACTCATATTTAACATATGAATCCGCGTCTTCGGTACGTAGTTTTAGCCCCGTTACATTTTAGGCGCAAGAAAACTTAATTAGACTAGTGAGCTATTACGCTTTCTTTAAAAGATGGCTGCTTCTAAGCCAACTTCCTAGTTGTTTTGGTCTTCTCACATCCTTCCACACTTAACTACGATTTAGGGACCTTAGACGGCGGTCTGGGCTGTTTCCCTCTTGACCAAGGACCTTAGCACCCATGGTCTGTCTACAAAACTGTACTCACTGGCATTCGGAGTTTGATTGAGGTTGGTAAGCCTGTAGGGCCCCCTAGCTCATTCAGTGCTCTACCTCCAGTGGTAATTATTTTGCGCTCTACCTAAATAGATTTCGCGGAGAACCAGCTATATCCGAGTTTGATTAGCCTTTCACCCCTAGCCACAGCTCATCCCCTAATATTTCAACATTAGTGGGTTCGGTCCTTCAGTAGATGTTACTCCACCTTCAACCTGGCCATGGCTAGATCACTCGGTTTCGGGTCTAATGCATCGAACTTATTCGCCCTATTCAGACTCGCTTTCGCTACGCCTACACCTACCGGCTTAAGCTTGCTCGACGCACTAACTCGCTGACCCATTATACAAAAGGTACGCCGTCACAGAACAAGTCTGCTCCGACTGATTGTAAGCATTCGATTTCAGATACTATTTCACTCCCCTTGTCGGGGTACTTTTCACCTTTCCCTCACGGTACTAGTTCACTATCGGTCATTAGAGAGTACTTAGGCTTGGAGGGTGGTCCCCCCATTTTCAAACAGGATTTCACGTGTCCCGCCTTACTCGAGGACTCTAAAGCTTTTTACCTATACGGGACTATCACCCTTTATTGTCAACCTTTCCATGTTGTTCTAGTTTTTACTTTAAAGCCACTGGCCTGGTCCGCGTTCGCTCGTCACTACTAGCGGAGTCTCGGTTGATGTCCTTTCCTCCAGCTACTGAGATATTTCAGTTCGCTGGGTTCGCCTCCTGTTACTATGTATTCATAACAGAATACCTGATAAATCAGGTGGGTTTCCCCATTCAGAAATCTTCGGATCAAAGCTTATTCGCAGCTCCCCGAAGCTTATCGCAGCGTATCACGTCTTTCGTCGCCTTCTAATGCCAAGGCATCCATCAAATGCTCTTTCTTATTTACTTTATTTATTTCTTGAGATTACTTAGCTGTATGCAGAACTAATTCAATAACATTAGTCTGTACACATTACTATATCCATATCTACTCATCGTCATATCATTTTTAATTTAAAAATATACGATGTTGTAAATTTGTATTTAACTTTATCAACTTGTCTAACAGCTTTTGGGATTCCCACCCAAACTTCCTACACATCTCGTGCTTAGGTAGAGAAGGTTATATATAATTTCCTTACCGATGTCAACGACTATTTTCAGAAAAATGCATTTTTTTGCATTATTTTCTATTATGCATACTATTCACTTTATAAATATAGGGCGAGGATAGGACAAGATTGCCTAGCAAACACCCACCTCTAACCCCTTGTCTGAACATTTTTGTTATTTAAAGTCATGAATTCACCATTAGAACCAAACTACACCCCCCATACTGAATATAAACACTAGAGGAATGAGACTAATACCAATCGCCCGGTATTATTGAACAAATGAAATTTCAGGGCGACGCCTGCGTAAGCTTAGGCTTACTAAGTGCGCAAAGGCTAGACCCGCAAAATTACTTTTGTACGACGATATCCGGTGATTGGTATAATTCATTAGCTCACCACGCCTATATCCACAGCATAAAGATTCAGCGCGTAGCTCTTGAACGCATTCTGATTATACCACTTGTACTTAATAACATTACAATTACTTTTTATATTATTGGAAAAAAATATAGCGTTTACACAACTTAGACTTACTAACATTATCTTCATCATCAAACTTCATTTTCACCGCTAAGCGACATAGGATTTGCGCATTGATGCCAAAAATCATGATATGATTCTACAGCATCCTCACCACCTATTCTTCTAACGACATCTTGGTTATACAATACGTCCCTAGCATAATCTAAGACTTTCCTCCCTTGATAATCCGAGATTTGCAAATCAGCACCCATCTCTATGATGCGCATTGCCACATCCACCATACCTTTTGTAGCAGATGCATGCATTAACAAAGTTTTCCCATATTGATCTTGCTGATTAATATCAGGCACTACTCTTAGTATTTCAAAAGCATCTTGTTCTTTTGCCGGACCATCAGGCCGCGTATCAAATAATTCGATTAGTCGCATAAATGGAGAGGTTGCATTATCAGAAACAGGAGGTAAGATAGTATCTAGGGAATACGAAGAAGCTTCTTGCACCATCTCTACTGAAGCAATTGCAGGCTCTAGTGCTGCGATGATTTTTGTAAGTTTGTACCTTTTTGCATATTCTAGCACCCCCTCCACAGAAACACCTCGCCTTATCAAGCAGCTCACAACATTCTCCATTTTGGCATCAAGCGCTTTCTTCATAAAATATTGACCATGCTCTCTGTAAAAACCCTCATCTCTCATCGAAGTTAGCACATTGATCACCTTCGCACCGCCCCTCTTAAAAGCATCTTCAAGCTTACAATAATCCGGAGACATAATCGAAGTAACTTCCGACATAATTGGACGATTTATTATCGGCTTAATATCGTCTATCATTACGATTTCAGACACTTTTACACCATGCGCCAGATCCCCTTGCACAATCTCTACTTCTTTAGTTATATCATATTGCTCTAGAGATGCCACAACACGCGCAAGCCCCAATTGTTCGGCAGAGAGAAAGCTATTCTTGATAGTAGCATCGTCAAGCGCTCCTGCTTCTTTTTGCATAGAAATTAATCGCAACACTAAATCCTCACCTAACAAAGTTCTGCACAAAAGCAATATAGCATTATTTAAATCAGGATGAGATTTAAGGGTTGCTAGTTTTATTAGAACGCACTGCGCATCTTCACCTTCAAATGCCCTAAACTCTTTTACAATAGCACCAACATTTGCATCACAAATCTTCATAGCAAGGTTATATTTTTTTAACTCTATCGCATGGAGAAGCAAATGAAATGGCTTCATTGACTGAGCCTTCGGATGTTGCCACAACTGCAACATCATACTATGATGACCATCTTGGTACGTCTGTAGCAAGGCTTCTTTTATATTACCATTATGCTCCTTTAGTATCATTGTGACTCCTTTCATCAAGTGGCCGACGAATAGATCTTTTATATCCATATCACGACAAGCATTAATTGATATTATTGCGCCTTGACGAATCATAGTGGGCACCACGCTGGATAAACCTGCATAATCCAAATCACCTTTTATCTTCAAATCTATCAGAATGATGTCTAGAGGAGTAAAGCCATTCCTATCATATATATTTAATCGCGGATTAAAGGTTAAAATTTTTGCTAATAATTCATGACTACAATTTGCACATACTCGATGCAACAAACTACTATCACCCCAAATTGTATTAATATCTATTTTTTCTTGCTCTATCAGAAAGATAGTAAATTGTGGAGCATATTGATTTAACAGATAACATAAAAGACTCTGATAACTTTTATTTCTTGTTTCCTGCAGCGTCTGATTATGCTCCTCCAGCATAGTCTTTGTTATTTCACGCGTTATATTAAATCCTAACAATTGCTTGCGCACAGATTGCATTTTCTGCACCCTAGCATATACAAAGATCTCCTCCGCGTCTTCTGCTTCCAGAGTGTTTGCGCTTTGTAGAATCGCTATTATATTCTTAACTACCCCCTCTTGAAATTTCTTGTCATCATACGAACCTTCTATGAGAGACGATATAAAAATCATAGCTCGTCCAAGGCTTGGCATATCCCCTGTTATTTCAGCCCCATTCTTAATCAACAACCAAGCCTCTTCATACATATGATTTTTTAATGCATAGAAAAGCGCTGTCTTGTTCTCCGAATCCGCAGAATGCAAATCACATTTGAACTTTTGTTGCATGATATAGCCAACGAGTTTTATACCATACTTACATACCCCTATCAAAATTTGATTCACCTCTTTTGGTCTATGAAAAAGCAACAATTCTATTATGTCTAGTCTAAAATTTTCTAGCGCAAATGTTATGAATTTATTCATATTATCAGGAAGTCTATGAAGTGGCCCTCGTATTATATCATCTAATATTTTGCCACCAATGCGAATCTCACCCCCAATAGCGTCCCAATATTTTTTGACTAAACCTAAGCCACAATATTTTTCCATCAAAAGATATAAGTCGCTTTGGTCTAAAATCTCTTGGTATGCAATTCCATCTCTGACAACATCAAGAGCAAATTTATGAAACGGATAAAAAAACTTATCATAATATCCTTTTTTCTTTAAGAAAGCATATTCCAAATCTGGAGCTCGTAAAACAAACAACATTACCGTTTTCATGTCTAAACTTATAAGCGCACAATCTAAAGCTGTGCACTCATCATTCGCACGCGACAAATCAAATCCTTTATCTATAAGATACTCGAGCACCTCATAATTACCATATACTATACCCAAAGCCAGCGAAGTATTTGCAAGCTTGTTTGGTCTATTCACATCTGCACCACCCTCCACCAGCAACTCTACCACCTTCTTATGACGATTCAAAAAACATGCAAATGTAAGAGGTGTATGACCTGAAGTATCCTCAAAATTTGCAGTAAACTTTCTATCACTAGACTTACCCACTAAAGCCTCTATAGCCTCAAGATTATTCACCTCGATTGCACGCATAAGTTTTTCTTGAAATTGTACCTCTTTCATATCCCTCTTTAATTTATCTATTATAATACCAACCACCTGGTATCATCGTACAAAAGTAATTTTGCGGGTCTAGCCTTTGCGTACTTAGTAAGTCTAAGTTTACGCAGGCATCGCCCTGAAATTTCATTTGTTTAATAATACCGGGCGATTGATATAACACCACGAAATTATACGCTAAGTTTTATCAAATACAATAATCCAAGGGGAAATTTCTTACTATGCGCTTTATTGACAAGCTTCTTCATCATAGTTAGTGTATATTCATATAGAATAGAAAATTGCTATAATAGTTAGATCAGTAAAATCATGTTGCATTTAATTTCAGAAACAAACAAAAAAATTGGGATATTTGGACTAGCGCGGACAGGCGAAGCCGCTTATGAAGCTTTAAAGAATGTATCGCGCATAATATGCTGGGATGATGCCGAACATCATAGGGATAGCTTTGCCAAAAAACATATTGATGCACATATCGTACCGATTACTGATACAGGATGGACAAAACTTGATTATATAATCCTGAGCCCTGGTATACCCACTACATTTCCACATCCACATCCTATAGTGAAGCTTGCAAAAAATCATAACATTCCTATAATGTCTGATATAGATATACTTTATATAGGAAGGCCAGATGCCCATTTTATAAGCATTACTGGTACAAATGGTAAAAGCACTACTACCGCTCTCACTCATCATATATTACGCAAGCAAAATTATGACGTGGGAGGAAATATTGGTACGGCATCTTTAGAACTAAGCCCTACAGCTCACGGATATATTCTAGAATTGTCATCATTTCAGCTAGATATCATCTATAAATTCCGGGCAAATATTGGAGTTATATTAAATATCACACCTGATCACATAGATCGACATGGCACTTTAGAAAATTATATTCTCTCCAAAAAATCTCTTATCGATAATCTTGAACAAGATGGCACAGCCATCCTGAGCGTGGATAACAAAATTACCAGAGAAATATACCGAGATTTGCATAGTTCAATGAAATCTCTGCACTTTATACCCATCTCAACCAAAAAAATTATAGATGGCGGCATCTGCATCAAAGGTGGTAGAATATTCGACTCCATCTCGGGCACATTAAAGGAATACACTCTTCCCACAAACAAATTTCTACAAGGCGCACATAATTTTGAAAATATCGCCGCAGCTTATGCAGCATCAATTGCCTCAGGACTCAAACCTGAATATATCATTTCTCAACTAACAAATTTTGTAGGACTACCACATAGAATGCAATTTGTAGGAGCAACAGACCATATAGATTTTTATAATGATAGCAAAGCCACAAATGCCGATGCAGCATCAAAATCTATTGAAGCTTTGCAAAATATTTACTGGCTTGCCGGAGGGGTTCCAAAAGATGGTGGAATTCAAGATTTAGTCACTTTATTGCCTAGCCACGTCAAGAAAGCTTATTTATTTGGAGAAGCAAAAAGTTTATTCTCAGAACAAATTCATGACACTATCGATATACAAATTTGTGAAAATATGACAGAGGCTTTTGAAGCTGCATATCAGGATGCTTTACTAGATAAGAATCAGGTAAATATATTACTCGCACCAGCTTGCGCTTCATATGATCAATTCAAAAATTATGAAGAAAGAGGAGAGCAGTTTATACATTTAGCAAAAGCTTATACTTCTTGAGGTAATTTCTGATAAAATACAAAAAAAGCACAAATAAAATATATATTGCAAAATCAACATAAACACTCTGTTATTCTCTCTATACCTATGTTATAGTAAAATGACTTGAACTCTGCTTAAGTCGTTGATCCTTGCTCACCTAGTAAGTCTAGGCTTTGCTCGTCTCGTCTAGTACCAGAATTCAACTGATTCCACTTAGTATGCATGATACGCAAATATGATAACATAGATCGCTTATATCAAGCTGAGGTCAATAATTCATGACTGTAATTTTTAGCTTAGTATTTTTTAAGATCATAGCAATATTACTCAATGTTGTAGTAGGGTTTTTTGCTGGTAAGCTCATGAAAGTTGAGCGAGATAGTATAGCATCCCTATTATTTTATTTTGTATCACCGATCGTCTTCTTCACAATACCTGCAAGCTCAAATTTATCCGTCTCGGCTCTAGGAATTACAGCGGTAATTTTTGTACTCTGCAGTTTACTATGTATGTTTTCCTACTATTTTTTTGGCTTATATTGGCAAGATCAAACACGTAATATGCTAGCACTTTCAGCTGGTAACGCTAATTGCGGATATTTCATGCTACCAATTGCTGCTAGCCTATTTGATGATTATACTCTAAGTATCTATATGATGGCAATTGTAGGTGTCAGCATCTATGAATCCTCTGTAGGATTTTACATCTCATCACGCGGCACGAGCTCTACTCGCGAAAGCTTAATCAAAGTCCTTAAGCTCCCAACGCTCAACGCCTTTATATTAGGTTGTGTTTTAAGTTTTACTGGCCTAACATTACCAGATTTTCTAGATGATTTTACGCATAATATGCGTGGTACATATTCAGTACTGGGTATGGTAATGGTTGGCCTTGGTCTTTCTACTATTCCACGCTTTGAAATAGATATTAAATTTACCCTTGCCGCTTTTGCGAGTAAATTTTTGTTTTTCCCTATAGCAATCAATCTATTCATCTTACTTGATAAATTCGTACTTGGATGGTATGGAGAACATCATCACAACGCTTTACAACTATTATTCACAGCACCAATGGCAGCTAATACAATTGTAATTGCATCATTAACCAAGTTCCATCCAGAAAAAGTTGCAACAACAGTCTTACTATCCTGTTTATTTGCATTATTTTATATACCTGTTATGGTGGCGATCTTTATTGGAGATGCTGGAATTGAAGGCATAATGTAATAATTCACTTCAAATGAAGTACTATAGTGAAATCAGTTAAATTCTAGTACGAGACGAGAGAGGCCTAGACACTTCTAGGTGAGCGAGGATCAACAACGTAATAGGGTTCAAATCATTTCACTATAAATGGCGTAATACTACCTTATCAAAACTATCGAGAGTAAAAATGAAGCAAAAAATAGCTACTATAGCATCTTATAATATTGAGCATTTAATGGTTCCTGAACATAGGATTGCCTTTGTTGATTGGAATGAATCTGCTTCGAATACCGTAGTCTGCATGCATGGCCTTATATCAAATTCACGTGATTTTGACTATCTAGCATCAAAACTCTTATCTGATTTTCGCGTTATTTCAATAGATATGCCAGGTAGAGGTGATAGCGATTGGCTAGAGGATAAATCGCTATATCAATATCCTGTGTATATTGCAGATATTTTAGCGTTGTTAAAATCATTAAATATTTCAGAGGTAGATTGGATAGGAACATCAATGGGTGGAGTAGCTGGAATGTCTCTAGCTGCTGATTATCCCAATATGATACGCTCTTTAGTGCTCAATGATATAGGACCAGAAATTCCTGGCAAAGCTCTAGCAAAAATGCGTAAATATATTGGCATGAGTCCTACATTCCCAGATTTCGCTACTGCAAAACGGCATCTTCAAATGATATATAAGAATTTTGGTGTAGTGGATGATGAACATTGGGACCATTTAGTTAATCATACTACTTACATAGATGAGAATCAAAAATACAAACTCAAATATGACCCGCAAATCTCTGAGACCTTTACAGTAAATCCAGAAAATCCAGAAGATATAATATTTTGGGACTTATGGGACAAAATCCACTGCCCTACTTTATTAATTCATGGGACGCAGTCTGATATTTTATTACAAAGCACTGTTGATAAAATGGCGAAACGCCACAATATGGATATATATAAAATGCATAATGTAGGACATGCTCCAGCCTTAATGGATAATGAAGAGATTGATCATATTTATAACTGGTTATCTGACGCCAGTTATCGAAAATAAAAAACTTCCTTCAGTGGATAGGAGTGCACGAACGATGAATATTTACTCTGCACCCCCTACTCCTTAGGCTTTTTATCAGCAAGATCTGTAGTAGCTTGTGAAGTAGTAGATAGATCTGCCGGCGCCCCACCCTGCGCTTGCCCAGCTTGCTCTTTAACAGCTGATTGAGGCTCAGATTGCGGCTCATCATACCCATATGGCACAGTCGGAACTACAGGCTCTAATGCCTGGGAATCTGTTGGTAGCACGCCACCTCCACTACTATCTTTTGTATCTTCTTCACTACCACCCATCACATCTTCATCTACTTCATCCGTAGTTTCTGAATCTTCGTCTTTAACTTCTGTATCCTCCCCTAAAAGATCATCATATACATCTACCTCGTCGCGCATTTCCACACCTTCATCCAGCAGGTCATCTCTGATATCCGTAGCATCTAATTCCTCATCCGTAGTGTCAGTAGCAACTTCTTGATCAAAAGTATCATTCCCTTCCTCTAAGTCATTATAATTATCACTAGTTTCAACCTCCATCTCTTCACTCACTGACTCCGATGCTGCATCATCCTCCTTACTACTCTCCGCTTCCGCCTCTAGTTGTTTTTTCTTAGGATCGTAAGGTTCTTGTGTAGGGATAAAGACTGGTGGCAACAATCTTTCGGTAAAGAATTTATCCTTATAATAGAAAATTTTCTTGGATCTAATGGGTGGCATAGATTCTATCAATACTATCTGCTCATCACGAGGCAATTGAATCACTTCCTGTGGTAGCAAAAGCGCACGCTGAGCAGCAGAAACGTTTTGCGTTCTAGTTGCAGGATTCAAGTCGAAAAATTTAGGCCTGCTTGATGAAATCTGCTCTATAGTTTTATTACCACATAATTGGGAAATAAGATTCGCCGTCTCATAGTTATTCGCAGCAAAGGTAATACGGAATGTAGAATTGGACAAGAAAGAATTCATACCTGCTTCTTCATACGTACCTTTGAGCTGTTGAGTATCCTGAATAATCAGAAACAACCTAACTCTATAACCACGAAAATATGCAATACCTGCTTTTATCTGCTCCATTTTACCCAGCGTTGGAAACTCATCGAGCAAGAACATCACACCATACGGCTCTTCCTTAAGATCCGGCATCTTACGACTCAAAAACTCAGATGCTTGCTGATAAAATATCCGCATCAATTTCTGTAACCGGTTAATATTATCAGGAGTCAAACCTACATAAACCGTTACTTTCTTTTTCTTGAATTCCTGAATATTAAAATCAGAAGAAGCTGTAGCAGTGTCAATCAATGGATTGGCCCACAATTCTAACGCCGAGTTTAATGTGGAAATCACACCAGAACGCTCTTTATCAGCTTTTTGCAAGAATGCTGCTAAATTCATATATGCCACAGGATGCATCACACCACCGAGTGTATCCATTACTACAGCTAAATTATATAC
>Ga0255131_1000641_pt1 | contig 11114 bp, 11 predicted proteins | sample Law_Yuk_RepC_8d_FD_188554 | JGI IMG/M metagenome (GOLD analysis project Ga0255131, IMG submission 188554) | Freshwater microbial communities from St. Lawrence River, New York, United States - Law_Yuk_RepC_8d | ecosystem: Environmental > Aquatic > Freshwater > River | place: USA: New York... | reverse complement strand
TGAAGTTGAGAAGGGCAGAGGCTGTGGGTTGGCTTCTCGATCTTAACCCATCTTTTCAAGTGGACATAAAAACCATTCGCGCTGACTTTGATTATATGAATGAAATGGATCGAGAGGCTGTGAGTAATGTTGTGATGAGCGATGTAGTGCATCAATTGTTTAAAACGGACTGGCCGCCGGATTTTCCAATCGATAATGAAATTCCGGTTGAACCCTATGAAGTCGAAAAGAAAAAGCTGCCACCTTTTGCCTTTGGGAAAGACAAGGTAGAATTGATTAAAAGATTTTATCCCGTAAAAACGGTCTATGACAAAGTCGCGGATAATTGGGTGCCAGATTTTGAGGCGCTAGAAGAATATTACCAACAGAATCAGGAGACATTGCGCAAAGTCACCATGGTATGGGGGATTGCGTATTCTCGCATTGATAAAAAAAGGAAATCACAATTGCTCCCTACATATTACTGCCCAGAGACGCACTACTCAATTCTTAGGGTCGCTACGAAGCACAAACTTCTGGATTTATTAAAATGGATGTCCAAGCAATTAGATTGATTACTCTCAGTGTTTTGCTACACCCACTTTTGCAGCTTGCCATTGGCGTAGCCCACGTAAAAACATTTTTCATCGGAATCGACCAAAATCGACAACAAAGTAGGCTCCTTGGATGATGCACTGTGACGTTGATATTTATCGTAGATATTGTTCTGTAATTCGAATGCCTCGCGGTGGTAAATGCGAATTCTACCAATGTCAGTTACAATGAAAATGTGGGTGTCGTTTGGGCTAAATAAAGCTTGGTAGATTGGTATTGCCGTATTGTACTGAGTGTGAAACTGCTCGGAAGTATGTACATTCAATGTTATATGGCTAAGATATTTAAATATCATTTTCAATAATGATACATGCCATCAAAAACATTGCCTATTGGATATTAGTATTGAAGCAACAATTTTTAAATAATTCAGTTTCATACTCGGATCTAGAATTCTGAATTGTACATTGCTTTGGTTAATGTTTTGTCGAAAATATGTAGATAACCTGGAATGTATCCATAGTATTTTGGGTTAGAACGACTCTTGCTAAAATCCATACGAAATAGTTCAAGACAAACCCGATTTCCATCCCATATGGCACCATTTAAATAAATACCATCAGTATTTACTGGCCCAACCCAACCCTTTCCGTAAGTTTGTTCCAAGGATGATCGAATAGCATTATACTCGGAAAATTCGAAATCTATCGAATTTGACATTGAACCAAAATTTACTGAGATACTAAATAACTTATCATCAAAAAAACTCAAATTAACGCTCTCAACATTAACGCCAAACACAGTAGAGATATCCACACCTATGTAATTATATTCAATTACCCGTGGGTTATCCAAAAATTGACTTTTTGATTTTATGATATTACTGATTTGATTTGCATGACTACCAAATTTTAGATGTCGAAATCCGTTTTTTATTTCTAGATTATTTATAGATTGGCCATAGATTTTACATAGAAAAACCAATAACAAGGTTGATAATAATAAGATTTTTTTCATATGGAGCAAAAGAAAGGAAAAAAATTAGAAAAGAATAATTACAACACTACTTTTCTCAGTTTTATGAATATGAACACTCATTTGACTGTTAGCACGCTCACTGAAGAATCAATTATGAAAATCTTTAAACAGGTAATCCAAGGACATTTTCTTGAGGTATCAGTAAAGCCTATTGAAGACACCGATTCATTTATAAAGAAAATAGGCAATTAAAATCCTGGGGATAATCAGTCCAATTGAATTTTATAAGTCTTACCATCTTCACCATAGACAAAAGCAGTGCCATCACTTTCAATGTCGCTAAAGGTGATGTGGTCTTCATCTAAATAACCATCATTGGGAAAGTTGATTTGAACTATTTGGCAATCTGCCACTTCAACATCCAACGTATATGTGGCTGAATAACCAGTTTCTGAATTATTGTAATTAACGGTCGCTGAGTAGGTGTCATCATCAAAACCGCACCCCTCAATATTTCCATCTTCATCAGTACTATTTAACTCCTCTGATTCGTAATTGGCATCGTCGTAATTTGAGCCTGATGAACAGGAAAAAGATGAAGTGACTGCAATTAGAGCAGCAAGCATAAACGAATTTCGAGTCATAGGACAAATAAAAACAATAAATGTTAGTTTTGTTGAAATGAAGAATTTATTTATATTAACAATTCGCAAAAATTACATCCCAATGTTGTTATTAGTAATTAGTGGTTGTGAAAAATCAAACAATACTATTATATCTTCAATAGATACAACATCATCTGTATCGATTGGAAGCCAAAATTGGATGAAATTCAACCTCAATACTTCTAAATTCAGGAATGGGGATGTAATTAAAAATGCCATTACTGATAAAGAGTGGAATGATGCTTATATCAGCAAAAAGCCTGCCTGGTGTTATAGGAATAACGATAGCACGAACGGATTGAAATATGGGAAATTATATAATTGGTTTGCGATTATCGATTCCCGCGGACTTGCTCCAGTTGGCTGGCATATGCCATCGGATAAAGAATGGACTGAATTAAGCACAACTTTAGGTGGCCAATCGAATGCGGGAATTAAATTGAAAAGTAAAAGCGGCTGGTTTAATGGTGGAAATGGAACCAATGAATCTGGATTTAACGGATTACCAGGTGGAAGGAGAATTGATGAAGGTCTATTTCAAGATCCAAATAAAGAAGGCTATTGGTGGAGCGCTACTGACGGTCCTTTTGCAGATACAGATGCTTGGGCCGTTTCGATTTATTTTATTGATGCCAACCTAAATATTTTTCCTGATGGTAAGGGTAGTGGTCTTTCTGTGCGGTGCGTGAAAGATTAATATCAAGCCAATATAATTGTCGTCGAATAATGAATAATTGCCCACTATTGCTAATTTTCAGAAAGTAATACCTATCTCCCAACCTCTCAGTTGAAATGTTGGATTTTAACTCGTTAGCAATCCCTTGATTTGGGAATTTACTTAGTAGACTTTGGGCCAAAGTTTATGTATTTAGCACTAAATCACACTGCAAACAATCGAGCACAATGGGTATTTTGGAATTGTAGGAGTTTGAGGTCGTTCCATCATTATCATGAGCTTCGAAAATCCATTATTGACAAAACTGATTAATGGGATCCTACATTTAAACCATTCATGGATGATTATCCGTTTTGATCACTGTTTAATTTTTACAGCCACTTCTGCATATTACCATTCGCATAACCCACGTAGAAACACTTTTCTTCGGAGTCGATCAATAAGGATAAAATGTTGGGCTCTTTCGAAGATTGCATATAGCGTTGGTATTTGTCGTGCAGGTTGTTTTGTAAACTTAGCGATTCTCTGAGGAATATCATAACCCTACCGATGTCGGTGATTACAAAAACGAATATACCATCCGGGCTGAATTGGGTGTGATATATCGCAATGGGAGCGTCGAGCTTTGTTTTTAGTGTCTGAGACGTATGAATACACTCGCCAAAGCCATCGCCATCAGCCAATGACCAAATTTTCCAAACACCATCGGCCGTTCCGGAAATGAATTCGGTTTCTGAAGGATTGACATCGATCGAAAAAACAGAGTCCGTATGTCCCTCAAGTTGGTGAATTAATTGCCCGCCATCGATGTCGAAGATTCGGATGACGCCATCGTCTGAGCCCACAATGATCTGACTGTTATTGTTGATGAATTTGCAGTCATGATTGGCAGGGACCTCGGTATCTATCGACTGAATATGACGGTGGTCGGTCATTGAGTAAATCTCGATAAACGCATGTTTTTCACCCTTGTTGATATAAGCGATACACGATTTGTCTTTGCTTGTGATACTCTTGAAATAGGCTGTCTTGCGAAGCCGGGTGTTGCCATTTTGATCCTGATAGTGCGCAAAAGGGTCAAAGCTTGAATGGATATATTTGTTGTTTACGAAGTGCCAATATGCCTGCTGAAAGACGGGGTTTGACTTACACAGGTTGATCGATTCCTCTGCGAGTTCAATGAAAACCTTCTTTTCGTTGTCCCAGGTCTCATTAAAATTCGGTTCGATTTTTTCAATGACGGCGCCGGTTTCCATATCAACTAAATGGAAGGTCTGTGAGGCGTATCGTGCGATAAGGCAAGGTCGATCATTCGCTGTATGCCATCCGATTTCATCTATGTTCTGTTTGAAAACAGCCGTCTCCCATACTTTTTTCCCCAGGAACGAAGGCGGGAAAGTGATTTTTTCCGAATTTAGCCAGTTTTTTAAATCAAGCGTTAATGAGGAATTCGCAAATGGGATAATACTATTTTCTGCTTCTAATGCGCTTTTTTCCAACTGTTCGTTGAAAATTCTTTGACTCTCTTGTCGGGTCATTGGCGGTGCAGGTTCTCTTTTTTTCGGTGGCGTCGGTGGGGTTGGTTGGATTTCAGTAGCGTTAGGCTCTTTTGATTTCTTTGTGAAAAACCTCAAAAACAGGGGCTTGCGATATTTTTGAACCCAAATAAAATGAAACAGATGGGTGCAAATGATTTGCGGAATGGGGAACAAAAAAAATGGGTTCAGACCGCCAGTAGGGTGTTCCCAGTTCGCATGTTGTTCTTCTGTTCGGTAACACAAATAGTAAATAAAAATGACGTTGAGAAGGGCTGAAAAGGTGTGGGTGAATACTTGCCGTTTAATCGTCATTTCAGACGGATTAAATAAGCAATGGATATAGTAAATCGGGGCAATCATGATCGCCGTTGCAAACGGTGCTGAAATTGAAGATAAATCACGAAAAATGATATGAATATCTTTATCGGGCAGGGTAGATGTGCAGGCGTAATAAAACAGAATCCCAACTGGAATCGTCGCAAATGGAATGAGTAGGTGAGTAATTAGTTTAAATAAGGAATACCGAAATCTAGGGAATTTGGATGGCTGCATTTTATCGGCAAGATATAGATTTTGTGGTATAAGATAATTGTGTAGAATCTATTTATCGACAGATGAATAATTCCGGGTTTTGATTTTTCGGTGTTATATTGAACCAGTGAAAAATCAAATTGAGGCGACATTGTTGGGATTGGCTATTGGCGATGCCATGGGTGTGCCTGTTGAATTTGTTTCGAGAGAAATCCTTGAAAAAGACCCTGTTATTGGCTATCGAGGTTTTGGAACACATACCCAGGCCGCTGGAACATTCTCAGATGATAGTTCACTTTCTTTTTGCCTCGTTGAAACCCTAATTGAAGGGTATTCATTGGATAATCTTGCCCAAAAGATGGTTTCTTGGCGTTATGAGCATTATTGGACGGCCAATGGATATGCATTTGATTGCGGAAACAATATATCTGAGGCTTTGGAGAAATTAAAGAACAATCATTCTCCAAAATATAGTGGCAATTACACTGAGAAGAGCAACAGCAACGGTTCGCTGATGAGAATTCTACCACTAGTGTTTTATCTGAAGGATCATCCTTTGGAATTTAGATACATGATGGTTAAGGAAATTTCTTCGTTGACGCATGCTCACGATCGTTCAATTTTGGCGTGCTTTTATCTTGTCGAGTTGGCTAGAGAAATTATGATCTCAAATGATCTTGGTTCAGCCTTCGTTCGTCATATTGGTAGTTTTAAAAATAATTGTATCACACTCGGACTCGGTAATCAAGAGTTCCAGCATTTTGATCGCCTATGTGATAATGACTTCGCTAAGGTTACACCTTCTGAGATTTTAAGCACCGGCTATGTAATTCATACATTGGAAGCCTCTGTCTGGTGCCTGCTAAATAGTTTAGACTATTCAGACGCAATACTAAAAGCGGTTAATTTAGGTGGCGATACTGATACCGTGGGCTGCATAACCGGCGGATTAGCAGGTCTTTTTTACGGGTTAGAGGGTCAATTTTCTCTATGGCAGAATCAGTTGATGCGGAGTGATGATATCGTTGATCTCGCTGATAGATTTCATCAGAAACTTTCAATTGTTTAGGTTTTCTGAGTTGAAGTCTTGAATTTCATTGTATCGACGGGTTCATGTGATTAAGCGATTTTTTTTATTATATATTTATATATAATAAGCATCGAGGTAGAAAAAATTTATTTGGAAGGGTGCGATTTGTTGCATTACCATTGCGGTGAATTATAGTTTTTTACGGTTTATGGGTTTCTTAAGGAAGGAGAGGCAGTCAGAAACAAATGACGCTTCTCAACAGGCAAAAAAGCAAGCACTTTCTGCAGTGGATTTAACCAATGCAGTTTTATTGAATCTTTACGGCGAAGGCAAAACTGCCATAAATAAAAGTGGGTATCCGGATTTCGTTGGAGGATTTCCATCCATGGCGTCAATTATTTACAATGACTCGTTTAAAACGATAGTATTTGATGATTCCTTGAGGTCTGCTGCATTAGCAAAGGGATGCGATGTGATGGGATTTTATGCCTTTTGCTATTGGCTTAACAAAATTGTCAATCACCAAAAAGTAGTGGTAATTGGATTTGACTCGAGCTGTTTGAAGTTTATCCGTAAATACATCAAAAGGACGGATTTAGATTGGTTTTTCAATGCTGATTGGTATTTGTATGAAAAGTTGGGTAGCGGGAAAGTAAAAAATAAAGCACCATTTCATTGCTTTGGTTGGAGTAGGGCGCAATTTAGTCAGGAACCAATGAAGTTAGATATTGCGAGAGTGCGGCAAGCCTTGTTGGATGAGCCGGGTTTTCAAACGCAGCCATTGCCCATTAGGCAACTGTGGGATGAAGTATTAACTCGCCAGAAAGAAGATGTAACTGGGTTGTGGTATTGTATTAATGAGTTGGTGTTAAATCCGGGGCATTTGAAGCCGGGCTTGGCAGAAACATGGGGATTGGATTAACTTGCAACATATGAAATCAGCATTTAAAAGCAAAATAATATTTCTAGTTGGTGTTTTGGCCGGTGTGGTTGGTCATAAATATGCAAGAAAGAAGTATCGTTCAAATAACGATGGAAATTAATTATTAAAACAATATGGTAAATAAATCAGAACTTACAAGAAAAGAAGTGATTATGTTAATAGCTGTAGCGCAACATGGCGTTAAACTCGCTGGTGTTAATTTACATGGATTAGACCTGAGTAAAGCAAATCTTGTAGGAGCAGATCTGTCAAATACAAATCTCCAAGGCGCAAACCTTACATGCTCACAACTGAATAATGCGAATCTTGAAGGTGCAAATCTTGAAGGTGCAAATCTTGAAGGTGCAAATCTTGAAGGTGCAACATTAATTAACGCCGATCTCATTCACACAAAGCTGTATGGTGCAAATCTAAAACATGCAAATCTTGAAGGCTCAAATCTTCATGGCGCATACCTAAATAATGCACTTTTTGAAGGCGCAAACCTTGAAAGAGCAAATCTTGAAGGTTCGAATTTCCATGGGGGTAATTTGGCCGGTTCAAACTTGAGTCATTCAAACTTGAGAGGTGCAAATCTGAATCGTGCTAATTTAAGCGAGACAAATCTTGAAGGCGCGACGCTAACCGATGCAGATCTAATTCGTACACATTTATACAATGCAAACCTAAGTGGAGCAAACTTGAGTAACGCAAATTTAAGCAGCGCAAATTTAATTAGAGCTAAACTAAGAAATGCTAAACTAGTTGACGCAAATCTTAGTGGAGCACATCTTCAACATGCGATTTTTGAAGGAGCAAATCTTTCAGGAGCAAATCTTTCAGGAGCAATTAGGGATCTAACTAGCCTTGCAGGTTCAAAACTAACCGATGCAAACTTAAGCAATGTGCAAACTGAAGATTATATTCCCTAAGTCTCAAGTTAGAAGTTGGGTGAAAAATTAGAATGTTTGAGTATATTTGGAAAAAGGCTGCCTACCCCATTCCTAGTCAAATGCTGACCCCATATTTGAAAAACGCCAATCTCAAGCGCTATTCGACGCTGTGAATTGGCTCTTCTCCGTCGGAGCTACTCACATTTAAAAATTTCTCTTCTGTTATTAGTTTAACACCCAAGTTAGCGCCAGTATTTCGCCTCCAATTGAGGGGTCAATTTGAGTTCGACGAAGAGGGATTGGTCTATCCGATTATTTCCAACATACATTTGATGATAGAAATAAAGTTTAGTATCCCTCAAAATCAGGAACGGTTAAAAAGAGGAAAAACACTAATTTTGGATACATATGAAATAAAACAGATTCAATGAGAATCGAAATTGACAAACTGCAAAATAATAAAATGAGATATTCGACATATATAAATATGGGGTTTGCGTATGATAATGAGCATAACTTCTATAATGCAATTTTAGCCTATCAAAATGCAATTTCAAAGGAAGAGTCGATTAATTTGGCTCTAAATAATGTGACTTGTACTTTGTTTGAAATTGGATTGCAATTTGAGGCATTGAATAAAATCAATAAATGTATATCAAATTTTGAGAGAGGTAAGGGCGGTGGTAGGGATCCATGGATGTATTATTGTAATCGGGGGTTATTGCTTGGATGGCTCGGTAAGGATGAAGCAATGAGGTCAGACTTGAGTAAATCTTTGACATACAAGTCAAATGCTAGTAATCATCGAAATCTAGCTGTTTATGAATTGAAAGATGGCAATATTGAAAATGCTGAAAATTTATATTCGACGGCGATTGAAAAGAGCGAGTCAAGAGAATTATGTTATAATTTATTGTTACGAGGCGAATTTTACTATATAATAAAGGATTTTTCATCGGCATTAAAGGATTTTCAAAAGGCTCTTGAGTTGGCTAAGATTTCAAGTTTGTCAGAACGGATAACTTATTTTTTGGGGAAAGTTCACCATGCAACGGGTGATTTTCACCGTGCAAATGAATATTATTTTAGTTTATGCAAAATGGTTTTTCTTTCAGAGATGTATCTTGGGAAATTTGATATACTTGAAGATATTAATGGGTTTCTTGATGATTTAAAAAGCAAAAACGAGGATATTTTTTCTGAATCCTACCCAAAGTATGATGATATTGCGCAGGTAGGGATAGTTTTGTCAATTGACGAAACAAACGGATTTGGCTTTGTTTTAGGTCGAACAATTTTTAATCCCTACGATAGTATGTATTTTAGAATTTCTGACTCACAAGCAGGATTAAAACAAGGTGATAGAGTCAAATTTCAAATTGGGTATCACAAAAGGAATGGGAAGTATTCAGTCAGAATAGTAAAACTTCAGAAATATGATTATATTTCGGATATTCGGTTCAGGGTACATAATGTTTATCATGCTGTTATTGTGTCCAAACAATGCGCATTTAGATCTAATAATAATACAAAGTATGTAGAGATATTTTATCCATTGAGGACTTTTATAGCGTACGACAGAATAGCGGATAGTTTAAATTCAAGACTAATTGAGCAGTTAACTAAAAGGGGGTTTGCGTTCATTGAAATTGATATGGTAGTTTTAGATAGTGGTGAATTAGAGTTCAATTCGATAAAAGAGATTTCGATAAAAAATAGTTTTAGTAATAAATACGTTCAAGTTCGATATGACCAATTTGAGCGAAAAACATCTAATTGGCGAGGTGTACGCTCCAAATGGAGCTGTTTCGCTTGTGATGGAGATGAGGATACTGGATGTCTAATGTCAGATCCGCAAAATTGTCCAAATGGAAAGGGTATATAGTGAGTTTGTTTTGCTGGAGTTTGCAATTTATGGAATAGTCGGACCAATTGAAATCTTATTGACCTTGGTGGAAAAAACACCGAATACAAACTCCGTTCGTCGCTGCAAACTGATTAATCTCCGTCGGAAATACGCACAGCCAAAAACGCTCAATGTTTCCTTGGTTTAATACCCCCCCCCCCCAGTTAGTAACTATAATTTGCCTGTACTTAGGGGGTTAATTTCAGTCTGAAGAAGTGGTGTTGTTTTGTCCGATTATTCCATTACAGTTATGGAAATCTCTAAGTTGATCGCAATGGGGTTTGTGAGGTGTGCGTTATGTTCATAGTATTGGGTATTTGCAATTTTGGCGAAATTTCACCCTACAGCTCTTACACAATCAATTTCCGGATTGTATTGAATTTGTAGATCGCCGCTTTTCCAAATGGCCTTACAACTTTTCAATCGTGTGTCGTTACCTTGATTATGTTGATAGCCAATAAAATTCTCGATTAAATCATCTACTATCACGATTTCACCATCTTTTATATCATTGGGAATGACATATGCGGCCTCTTTAGGGAAATTATAATCATGATACTGATATGTCCAATCTTTTATTACTTCAAATTGATCCGAATAACCTTTGTCATCTCTGAAATCGGTAATTTTGAATTCCTTACCGGTATTTTTGTTCTTGACGATAGAGTATTTGCCTGTTACCACTGAAAATGGCTCAACTTTTCTATCGATTAAATAATTTCCTTTTTTAATGGCGCTATCGATATTTCTTTGGCCACGAATTGTTTTGATTCTGCGAAGCTGTTCATTACCATTAGTCTTTCGTTTCCAAAAATTCCAAAATGCCATATTATATCTGTTTGGCGTTAATTTTTATACACGTTTCGGGTCTCTTTGTCAATAGAAACAGCACTTCATCATCTGATAAAAATTCAGTATTCAGAACGGACTTATTACAGTGGCTGCAAATTCTCTCCATCTCATTCTTGCCAGGCATCATGATGTCCCAGTCAACAGATATTTGGCATTGCATTTTCTTAACGAATAAACCATTATCTGTAAAAAGTTCGCTTGTTTCAACTTTGTATTTCATTTTTAATATTCTCTAATCGGTATAGTTATATATTTTTGATGCTAAGTTAGTATTTTGCGCTGTATTTGGCTGTTTGTTGATTAATGAAAATAAACGCTGAGACTGAGCCCATTCACTCCACGATTACCTTTCAAAACTGTAATTCACAGGGTTGAAGTTTGAGAATTGAAATTTGTGTGTTTCTGTGGAAAACTTTTTAATTCTGCAACTCGTTGATTATCAATGTGTATGTAACAAAAGTGAAAATTCCTCTCTCTCCGCTTGATACAGTTCGTAACTGTTCGAAAAGTGTGTAAGTCATTGATTTACACACTTTTTTTATGGTCTTCTAATTCTATTAAAGTCTACGTTTGTCTATAGTTTTGGTTT
>Ga0255131_1000633_pt1 | contig 11135 bp, 9 predicted proteins | sample Law_Yuk_RepC_8d_FD_188554 | JGI IMG/M metagenome (GOLD analysis project Ga0255131, IMG submission 188554) | Freshwater microbial communities from St. Lawrence River, New York, United States - Law_Yuk_RepC_8d | ecosystem: Environmental > Aquatic > Freshwater > River | place: USA: New York... | reverse complement strand
GATTCGGAGAAAAATAAGGGCGGCTCTGAATATGCTGGTAACTGCCGTTCATCACAACCCACCATCACAACAGCATCAAAATAGCGCAAACGCGTGGAGCTCAGTGGCAGAATCGATACGCGCGCAGGGCTTGGTACACCCTGCTCTCGGTACACCTCTTCCTCCATCACGGTTTTTAATAAGATTAGCCACTCATTTAAGGGCATGCGTAGGGGGGCTAAATTACTTTGTTGTAGGCCTAGCATGTGCAGCATCTGGAGTAATTGCAGACCAGCAGCATCTTGCTCAAAACCTTGCTTCATTCCAAAAGCCGAAAGATCCTCCTGAAGTTGGAGCAGCGCATCGCCACAATACGGGGTCTGCATCACTTTACTTTGCCATTGCCCAACCCGTTGCCGAATCACGTGCAATAGGGTGTGTAAGCGGGGGTCGTATTCTGGGCTGGCTCCTGCCTCTATTGCTAGATAGAAACTGACCCAGGAGGAGCGCGCCTGTTTAATCAGTAAGGCGTTCTCTAACTCGGTGATGAGAAGATCGCAATGACTCTCTTGGGTATTCAGAAGATGGGCCAGATCCAGAAAAGGATTTTTTAAGAACTCTAATAAGGTGCTGGCACTTGGTCCTTCACTAGGCGAACGCAGTAACTCTAACCACGCATGCAGTGCCGCGGCAGCTCGAGTTGTCGATAGTTTCCAGCCGGTCTCATCGGCAATGCTTACGCCAGGACCTAAACGAGCGAGTAGCGCGCGGGTTCTACGTGCCAACAATCGATCTTGTGCCACTAAGGCAATGTGCTTACGGCCCGCCTTAAGATGCGCTTCAATCCGACGTGCTGCCTCCCAAGCAAGGTCCTCAAAACGATTAGCACTGATGCATTGAATTGATTGGGTGTTTAAGGTGTTGCAATTACTAAGTGCTTGTGCCTCATCCTGCGCCGTAGTTTCCTCACAAATGGCCTCAGGCCATAGGGCAATCGAGCTCCAATCCATTTTTAGTCGATGAACGGGTATGTGATGTGCGCATGCTTCCAAGAATTGGGTTTGCATGTTCGCTTGGGCTGCCTGTGGTTCGATGGTCTCAATCCAAATCAAGGGTCTACGAGCTTGTTCTTGATGTGCAAACTGTTGCACATAGGATGCTAAGGCCAGATGTTTGCGGATCATGGGATCACGAACCGAGCCGAGATATCGCCATAGTGCTAGAAGGATATTGGCTTCCTTACTCACTAAGGCGTGGGCTAACTTTGGGTAAGCCGTATCAATTGCATCTTGTAAGGCAGACTCGAGCTTGTGCATATCGCTCTTAAGATCAAGTGTGTGAGGATCCCACGATAAATGTGGCACGATACTTTGCGACAGTAAATCACAGGCACTCACGATGGCTTGTGCAAGGCTCCATGCCCCACCCTCTCCTTCTGCTGCAAACCACGTTTGCAACTCTGGGTTAGCGCCGACGCAGGCATAGGTTTGTAAGATGCGCTCGGTGTGTGATTGTTGATCAGGGATCAGGAAGATATCCGGTGCCAACTCTAGCCAATCACTCAAACTGTGCACCTCTGGCAGAAACATAATGCTCGCTGAGTCTGCGGTGGGACGCAGACGTTCGAGGGCTTGACGCAAACTCGCATTGGGGCCAGCTGTAGGAAGGATTACCAGCGGTCTGGTCTTGCTTGCCTTAGTAAATGCCCAAATATGCTCGGCCATCTCTGCTAGAGCATTTTGATTGGGGGTAATGGTAATGGTTCGCATGGCGCGTGCTTATTTTGCAATCGTTCTAGGAGAATTGGGCAATGGTCACAGCTTATTGATAATATAAGGGCTTGGGACGCTTTCCGACGAGAGCTGTGCCAAACCAATCCATTGATAAGGAATATTCATGAGTGCCGGTGTTAAACATGTAAGTGATGCATCTTTTGAACAAGACGTTCTAAAAGCAGACAAGCCCGTTTTGCTCGACTTCTGGGCTGAGTGGTGTGGCCCCTGCAAGATGATTGGGCCGATTTTGGAGGAGCTTTCCGTCGAGTATGGCGACCGTATCCAGATTGCCAAGATGAATGTCGACGAGAACCAAGGCATTCCTGCCCAGTTCAATATTCGGGGTATTCCAACCCTCATTTTGTTCAAAAACGGTACTGTTGCTGCCCAAAAAGTGGGTGCTTTAGCCAAATCCCAGTTATCGGCGTTCATCGATAGCAATATTTGAGAATGTTCCATAGCGTTTGCTAGGATGACCGATATCAGGCTCAGAACTTGAGCCTGATGTTGTTTTTTAACCAAGCCGCCAAGAGTATTCTGATTTTGAGCGTTTATGGTGTAAGATTACATCTCAATAAAGAGCCCTTTGAGGCTCTCCCTCCAAATTCTGATTGTTCCCCCAAATTAATTACCGCCCTGATTACTGATTCGATTTAAGCTAAATTCGTTATTACTCTTTTGCATTGCCGTTTTATTCATCGGATTGGCAATTCCAAGGCCCCCTCATTCCCCTCCCCTTTTTCCTTTTCCTATTGAATAGAACCATAAGCACACCATGCAACTGACTGAACTTAAAGTACTCCACGTTTCCCAACTCCTTGAGATGGCTGCTAGCCTCGAGATCGAGAACACACAGCGCATGCGCAAGCAAGAGCTTATGTTTGCGATCCTTAAAAAGAGGGCCAAGGCTGGAGAACAGGTATTTGGGGACGGCGTCTTAGAGGTACTGCCGGATGGCTTTGGGTTCTTACGCTCGCCCGAGTCGTCCTATATGGCTTCGCCCGATGATATTTATATCTCCCCTGCACAAATCCGTCGCTTCAATTTACACACGGGCGATGGGATTGAAGGTGAGGTTCGCACCCCCAAAGAAGGTGAGCGTTACTTTGCCCTGGTGAAGGTCGACAAGATCAATGGTATGGCGCCAGAGGATCTCAAAAACCGCATCATGTTTGAGAACTTAACACCGCTCCACCCCAATCGCACCATCTCTTTAGAGCGCGATATCAAGGCTGAAGAGAACCTGACTGGTCGAATCATCGATATGATCTCGCCAATTGGTTTTGGTCAGCGCGGTTTGATCGTTTCTTCCCCGAAATCAGGTAAGACCGTGATGATGCAGCACGTAGCGCACGCGATCTCCCAAAATCATCCTGAGGCAATTCTGATTGTTTTGCTAGTTGATGAGCGTCCTGAGGAAGTAACTGAGATGCAACGCTCGGTCCATGGCGAAGTGGTTGCCTCTACGTTTGATGAGCCTGCTGTTCGTCACGTGCAAGTTGCTGAGATGGTGATTGAGAAAGCCAAACGTTTGGTTGAGATGAAAAAAGATGTCATTATTTTGCTCGACTCAATTACACGCTTAGCACGTGCCTACAACACGGTGGTGCCCTCATCAGGCAAAGTTTTATCGGGCGGTGTTGATGCCAATGCGCTACAACGCCCCAAGCGTTTCTTTGGTGCGGCTCGCAATATCGAGGAAGGTGGCTCACTCACTATTTTGGCAACGGCCTTGATTGAGACCGGTAGCCGCATGGATGACTTGATCTATGAAGAGTTCAAGGGCACCGGCAATATGGAAGTTCATTTAGAGCGTCGCCTAGCAGAGCGCCGGGTCTATCCTGCCATCAACCTCAATAAATCAGGTACGCGCCGTGAGGAGCTCTTGGTCAAACCCGAGAATCTTCAGAAGATTTGGGTGCTGCGTAAGCTCTTAGCCGATATGGATGAGATCGAGGCCATGAACTTTATTGTCGATAAGCTCAAATCAACCAAGAACAATGCAGAGTTCTTTGATCTCATGCGTCGTGGCGGTTAAGGGCTTTTAAGGGCAGATTTGACGCTTTCTTATTGATTTTGTGGCATAATTTTGCTTTTGCTGTTTGACACTCCTGGGCAAGTATTGAGGAAACACGGTTTTTGATCCTCAACGGCTACCCGAACTATGGATATTAATTATGAAATCAGGCATTCACCCAGAATATCGCGAAGTTGTTTTTGTTGATGTTTCTAACAACTTTAGCTTCAAAACGCGCTCTACCATCAACACCAAAGAGAAAATCAAGTGGGAAGATGGCAATGAGTATCCCCTAGCCAAAATTGAGACCTCTTCCGAGTCACACCCCTTCTTTACGGGTACGCAGAAGATTATTGATACGGCCGGTCGGGTTGAGAAGTTCCGTCAGAAATTTGGTGGTAAAGCTGCCGCTAAGGCCACCGGTGATGGCGCTGTGAAGACTGCTGAGAAGCGTGCTGCTGCAGCTGTAGCCAAAAAGACCGAGAAACCTGCTGCCAAGAAAGTGGCTACCAAGAAAGCGAAGTAATTGCTTCGGCATTGTGTTTATCCTGAATTGATTTACCTAAGGCAGCGTTTGCTGCCTTTTTTATTTCTGTTTACCGAGATCACTCTAGTATTTATGTATCAATAAATTAGCATGCTCAAACTCACTGCAGCCGCCACCGTCTCCATTCCACGCATTGTGATCTTTGCGCTAACCATTGTTTATGGTCTAGCTGGTCTTTTTGGTCGCGACCCCTGGAAGAATGAGGACTCGATTGGGTTTGGGGTGATGTGGACCTTACATACGGGCTCTTGGCAAGATTGGCTAGTACCAGGACTTTCAGGACGCGATCTCTCCATGGGCGCACCGCTACCCTATTGGTTAGGCGCCTCCCTCATGGATATTTTTGGTTCATGGATTGGGGATGCTAATGCCGCCCGTCTCTATTCCGCGCTATGTTTTTTTACTTCAGCCATTGCTATTTGGTATGCCACGTATTTACTCGGACGCCGTCAAGAAGTACAGCCGATGAGTTTTGCCTTAGGTGGCCAACCTAATTCGCGCGACTATGGCATGACCTTGGCCGATGGTGCCTTACTGATTTTCTTGGCTTGCGTGGGTTTAGCACAGCGCTCACACGAGACCACACCGATGATGGCGCACTTAATGGGGCTCTCCATTATTTTGTATGGCACGGTTCGGGGCTTAGATAAACCTTGGCAAGGCGGAGCCTGGACTGGATTAGGTTTAGTAATTCTAGGGCTTTCAAGTAACTGGGCTCTAACCGTTTTAATAGCCCTCGCGATTGGTCTTGCGGTTTTACTCTGTCAAGTAAAGCTTCGTTTTCGGTGGACCTTAAGTTCTAGCGTGATTGCCATTCTAGGTATTGGTGTCTGGCCATTCCTGTGGCACTTATTTAATCTAAGCCCAGAGTTGCAAGACTCTACCCTACAAGCGTGGGCTAATACTCCCCCAATGCATAATTACCCCTCACTTAAGGCGCTAAAATTTATATTCTCAAATTTTTGGGTATACGCATGGCCGTTATGGCCACTTGCCATAGTTGGCATTTCTCATTGGGTGCGCAATAATCATTCTGGCGGATGGCGCTCACCACACATTTGCATCCCACTAGGGCTGTTAATTTCTTCTTTTGCATATGTATTAATGCGCGTTGAAGCAAATGAACATGATCTAATTATTCTTATTCCATCTTTAGCGATATTGGCAGCATTTAGCTTGCCAGTTTTAAGTCGAAGCGTTATTAGCTTCATCGATTGGTTAGCTTTACTTGGCTTTACCCTTATAGGAATTGCAATTTGGGTTATATGGCTTGCTATGACCACAGGCTATCCAGCCCAGATTGCTGCCAATGCATCTCGGTTTTTGCCAGGCTATGAAATAGCATTCAGCTGGATAAGTTTTTTAACTGCCATTAGCATTTCTATCATATGGGCGCTAATTGTTGGATGGAGGACATCCAGGGCTCCAAGGGTTATTTGGAGATGTCTTGCTATTTCAGCATCGGGGACTACATTAATGTGGGTTCTTTTGATGACTTTATGGCTTCCCACAATCAACTATGCCAAAACCTATCGTTTTGTGGCTGAGCGTTTAGTCAAATCAGTACCTGCAGACGTAAAGTGCATCGATACCAGCAACCTGGGTCAAGCGCAGCTGGCATCGTTTATTTATTTTACAAAGCTTCCATTGGCCGACAACACCAATTGCCCTTATATGCTTACTCGCAACGCTAGCACTGCGTCTGCGTTCTCTGCTCTTAATGATAGGAAGCTCAAGCTCTTATGGGAGGATCGTCGGGCATCTGACCGCTCAGAGCGCTTGCATTTATACCAGGTCTTATCTGAGTAAATATGTCCGTAGATAACGATAATGCATTCGATCACTTGGTCATTATTACTAGAGCTTGTTTAAGCGATTTTGTAAGAATATTTGAACAATCCGGTTTTAAGTTAACGCCCCTTGCAAAACATAATTTAGGTTCCATTAATAGGCTGATTGTTCTGGATTCTACTTATATTGAATTACTAGGATGGGAATCTGACAAGCCACTTGCGAGAAAAGAAATAGTTGATTTAGATTACGGATTGGATGCGCTGGTTTTTAGAACAAATGATGCTGAACGTACTTACCATCGGTTGTTAAGGCTTGGATTCGACGTTCAACCAGTTCAAAATCTTAGTCGCCCAGCTCAATACGAGGGTAAAGAAGTGACTGCGGAGTTTAAGGCTGTCCGTTTTTCAAAACAGCCAATCGATGGTCTTAGAATCTACTTTTGCGAACATAGAACACCTGATTTTGTATGGAATACAGAATGGCAATCCCATAAAAATCTAGCAAAGTCCTTGGTCAATATTGAAATATTCTGTAAATCACCTCATGAACTGGCTCGCATATTAAATCAATTACTTGAGTTGGAACCTTATCAAGCGGTGTCTGATAATTTTCTCAAGATTCAACTGGAGAACGTAACGCTTTCTCTTAAAGAAAATAATCAGTTATTACCTGAGATAAACTTGATAGAGATTCAGATACCAAATCAATTAATCAGTATTACAAACAAGTATTTAAAAGAAAATTTAGGAGACCCATAACATGCAAAACACTTTTTTGATCAAAACACGTAATATTCGAAGAGAGCTTATTGGTATATTGTTCTTACTACTAAGCCTTTCTCTAGCCAATTTTGTTTATGCGCAAAGCGATAAGCCGCTCACCCTTGTGGTGCCATTCCCACCCGGTGGTAGTACCGATATCACGGCGCGCACTATCCAAACTAAGCTCTCAGAGCGCATTGGACGTCCAGTTGTAGTGGAAAATAGGCCGGGTGCTGCGAGTCAAATTGCTAGCCAGTTTGTAGCTCGTGCTAACCCGGATGGCAATACTCTTTTGCTTAGTTTCGATAATCATGCCATTAACCCAATAGTTAAGAAGCTTCCATACGATACCTTTAAAGACTTTACTGGAGTAGCCCTATTGGTTCGCTTTCCTTTAGTCATTGCAGCCAACCCGTCAGTGCCTGGTAGCAATCTAAGTAGTTTTTTAGAAGCGGCAAGAAAAAATCCAAACTTTAGTTATGCCTCTACTGGGGTAGGCTCACTAAATCACTTAGCGATGGAAGATTTAAAACGTCGTTCTGGAGTTGATGTTCTTCATGTTCCATACGGTGGCGGTGGCCCTGCAATTGCTGCTGTTGTTGGCAATACAGCCAGCTTAACCCTTTTAAGCTATGCCGCTGTCAAAGGACAAATTACAGCAGATAAGATGAAGCCATTGGCCGTGACCGGCCTTAAGAGACTTCCCGATTTACCCAATACGCCTACCGTTGCAGAATCTGGCTATGCTGGATTTGAAGCATATTCATGGATTGGAGTGTTTGCACCAGCCGGTACACCAAGCAATACTGTTAGCAAATTAACGACTGACTTTCAAGTTGTTTTAAATGATCCCGAGATTAAAGCAAAGTTAACCCAAGGTGGCTTTGAAGTTCTTGCTGGTGACGGCCCATCTGCCGATCGCTATACCAAGCAAGAATTTGATCGCTGGTCTCAATTTGTTAGAACAACCAAACTAAAGTTGGAAGATTAATTTGAGTGATACGAAGCTCAATGGCGCTGAAGCCATGGTCAGAATGTTGGAACTCTATGGGGTGAAGCATATATTTGGTTTATGCGGTGACACTAGCCTACCTTTCTATGATGCTCTATATCGTCTTGACCATGGAATCGATCATGTTCTAACCAGAGATGAGCGGAGTGCTGGCTATATGGCAGATGCCTATGCGCGAGTCACAAATAGAGTTGGGGTATGCGAGGGGCCTAGTGGCGGTGGTGCTACTTATCTATTACCTGCATTCGTCGAAGCTAATGAGTCCTCTATTCCGATTTTAGGTATTACATCGGATGTACCCGTTAGCTCGCGAGGTCGCTTTCCGCTTACAGAACTGGATCAAGAAGCCCTATATAAGCCCCTGACAAAGTGGAACACTACTATTGATTTAGCTCAACAGATTCCCGGCGCGGTTCGAACTGCTTTTCGAGAAATGACCACAGGCCGACCGGGTACAACTCATATTTGTTTTCCACATGATGTACAGAAACACGAGGTCTCTCAGACGGAGTTATGGGCCCAAGACGGTCATGAGACCTTTCCAGCACAACGTTTTGTACCTAGTGAACCAGCCATACAAAAAGCTGTAGATCTTCTTTTGCAAGCCCATTCGCCGATTGTTATTTGTGGTGGTGGCGTTGTTATTTCAGGGGCAGAAGTAGCTCTTGCTAATTTAGTTGAACTCCTCAATATTCCTGTTTGCACCACTGTGAGTGGTCAAGGTAGTCTTGCAGGCAGGCATCCCCTAAATGCTGGGGTAGTTGGCTCTAACGGTGGAGTGATCGCAACCCGTAATATTGTTGCTCAAGCCGACCTAGTGTTTTTTATTGGCTGTCGTGCAGGCTCAACTACCACCGAGCATTGGCGCTTTCCGTCACCAAATACCAACATCATTCATTTAGATATTGATGCGAATACGATAGGCGTTAACTACAAAACTCATGCCCCTCTCTTTGGAGACGCTAAGCTAACCTTGGAATTAATCAATTTATTACTTCAAAAACAGATTATCAATCGGACTAAGAAAGTTATTGATGGTAAAACGTTAAGCCTTCAGAGCAAAGAAGAAAAATTCGCTCCATTTCTACAATTAGCTCAATCCAATGACAGCCCTATTGTTCCTGAACGGATTGTTCATAGTCTAAATCGATTATTACCTAAAGATGCGATCATTTGTGCTGATCCGGGAACTCCATGCCCCTACTTTTCTGCTTATTTTTTATCTGATCTTCCTGGGCGTCATTTCATTACAAACCGCGCGCACGGTGCCCTCGGCTATGCCATGTCTGCAGCAATTGGCGCAGCAATTGGGCGTCCTAACTTGAAATCTGTTGCCGTTATGGGCGATGGTAGTTTTGGCTTTACGGTTGGCGAATTAGAGACCATCACGCGTCGTAAATTACCAATTTTAATGATTGTAATTTCCAATTCAGTCTATGGATGGATTAAAGCAAGCCAGAAATCAGGCTATGACAAACGGTATTTTTCAGTCGACTTTGAGCGAACAGATCATGCTCGAGTTGCTGCAGCATACGGTATTCAATCATGGCGAGTAGATAATCCACTACAGTTAGATGAAGTACTAAAGAAGGCCATTGAAAGTGGCGCTCCCGCCCTTGTTGACATTATCTCTCAACCGCTTCAGGATGCTGCCGCCCCTGTTAGTCAATGGATGGGTTAAATCATCTCTGCTAATTAGTTCCTTATGAGTTTTTTTAGAGTCTCGCGATTGCGAGCAGATGTTCCTGAGCTTCTCAAATTAGCCGGCCCTCTTTTAATAGGTCAACTTGCCGTAATTGCATTTGGCGTTTTAGATACCGCCATGACCGCACGCTATTCCTCTGAGGATCTTGCGGCATTAGCGATGGCAAGTGCGATCTTTATTAGTGTCTATGTCGGCCTGACTGGGGTAATTGCAGCCTTAACTCCTATTGCAGGTCAGCTGTTTGGAGCAAAGCGTTATTCGGAAATTGGTGAAGAGGTTCGCCAGGCTGGCTGGCTGGCAGTCGGGTTGACGATCGTTGGCACCCTGATTCTTTTAAATGCCGACTACTTACTAGCCATTTCACAGGTCAATCTTGATTTAGAGAACAAAGCCCGCTTATATCTACAAATCCTTGCCTTAGGCCTACCTGCCAGCATGGGCATGCGGGTTTTAATGTCTTTTCATAATGCTGTTTCGAGGCCAGGGATTATTACCATCCTTCAGTTGATTGGTTTAGCTGCTAAGTTTCCGCTTAATGCGCTCTTCATCTATGGTGGCTTTGGTATTGATGCAATGGGAGGCCCCGGTTGTGCCGTTGCTACCGTCATCATTAACTGGTTGTGGTTTTTCTCAATCTTAATCATTGTTCTATGGGGTCGGTTTTATAAGCCCTTTAATATTTTTGAGCGTTTTAGCTGGCCTAACTGGCATCGTATCTGGTTGCTATTACGCTTGGGAGCACCTATCGGTTTAAGTTATTTCATTGAGGTAACTTCGTTTACCTTTATGTCTCTATTTATTGCCCGTCTTGGAACCACCACTCTTGCAGGACATCAGATTGTGGCTAATTTAGGGACGGTAATCTATATGGTGCCACTCTCATTAGCAATTGCTACCATGACTCTAGTTTCCCAATCGATTGGGGCAGGTAAACAACATCGCGCAGAAGAAATTGGTTGGTCATCCGTTCTATTTACAGGCGGCTTATGTATTGTGATTGGTTTATTTGTTTGGGTTTTTCGATTTCAGTTGCTTGATCTGTACGATCCAACACCCGATGTCAAATTATTAGCAGCACCTTTATTTTTGTTCATTTGTTTTTATCAATTAGTAGACTCGGTACAAGTAGTAGCTGCATTTATTCTGCGGGCTTATCGCATCTCCTTCTTGCCAATGATTGTGTATGCCATCTCTCTCTGGTGTATCGGTCTTGGCGGTGGCTATCTCTTGGGATTTAATGTGTTTGGTAACACGCCTACTTTATTACAAGGAGTCAATGGATTTTGGATTGCAAATAGTTTGAGTCTAGCTGTAGCTGCCGCCCTATTACTCTGGATTTTTAGAAGAACTGCAGCCCACTATGAAAGAACCAAGCCACCGTTGACGGTCTAGTTCCTCCATTCTTGAATGAGTAACTTGCCAAGCTCTTTATAGAGCATCATGACTTTATAGGTGGGAAATAATTTTTTTCGATTAAGACCTCTGTAGTATCCCCCTAGATTCGTACATTTAAGAAGCATGCGAAGTTGCTGATATTGTGATGTC
>Ga0255131_1000629_pt1 | contig 11153 bp, 14 predicted proteins | sample Law_Yuk_RepC_8d_FD_188554 | JGI IMG/M metagenome (GOLD analysis project Ga0255131, IMG submission 188554) | Freshwater microbial communities from St. Lawrence River, New York, United States - Law_Yuk_RepC_8d | ecosystem: Environmental > Aquatic > Freshwater > River | place: USA: New York... | reverse complement strand
TGATCATATATCAAAATCTATTATGATAGAAGGAATATCATTACTCGCAATTGCACAAGAAAATAGTCATGATATTAAAATTCCTCATTTATGTAGCATAATAGCACAAAAATTGATTGAATGGATAAATGACAATTTACATAGTATGAAGCTCAAAAAAGTTATCACATCTGAGATTGCAGAACTTGCATCTACTGGATCTTTATCTCAGATACTTTATGTCATCTCTAATCCGCAATTATTTCAAAATGATTACAGGGGCTATAAAGTCGCTCATAAACAAGTTGTGGATTTAACAGAGAATATTCAATATTTATCTGATGAAGACCAAATGTATGAATTAGGTGTGTCTCTAGGTCAGAGATTTACCGTATTATTTTCATACTTCTTATGCCTACTAGTCGCTTTCATACTTGTGATATAGGAGATTATATGACTTTTGACGTTCCAAATAATAATACAGCATATTTCAAGGCAACTACAATATTAATCAAAATGTTTGCTTTGCTCTTAGGATGCATCATACTTTTCTTTTCACAATATGGTTTTATATTTTTTTCGGCCGCACTCTTACCTACTGTAATTGTAATATTTGTGGATCGTAAAAATTTAAAATGTGCATCAGCAACAATTTGTACCTTTAATCTTATCGGAGTGCTGCCATATTTGGTGCAAATATGGAATAGCGTCTCCATGGATGAAACTTCTAAGATTCTGATTACTGATATTAAAACCTGGGGCGTAATATATGGTAGCGCTGTAATCGGGCAATTTGTATATTGGATTTTGCCATTAGTTTTTTCTAAATTATTTTCTATCAAAACAAAGGTAGAAGTTGCGATACTACTCTCTCATAGAGATAAATTATGCACAGATTGGGGCATCAGACTCGAAAGTTTATCTCTTAAAAATAAAAAAGAAAATTAATTCGTGTTACCGACAAATCAGTTATTTGTTATTGCAGGGCCTACTGCTAGTGGTAAAAGCCAATTAGCCATCGATCTAGCTCATAGAATCAACGGTGAGATTATCAACGCAGATGCTATTCAGGTCTATAAGGAACTCCCTCTCTTATCTTGCTCTCCATCTAAAACAGATACAAACTCAATATCGCATCATCTCTATAATTATATATGTCTTACAGCGCATTATTCTGTTGGTCAATATATTAAGGATGCTACTACCGTAATCTATGATATTACAGCACGTAGCAAGGTGCCAATATTAGTAGGTGGAACTGGTATGTACATCAAATCCTTATGTTATGGTATACATAACATACCTGATATAGATCTAACAATCAGAGAACAAGTCCGTAATAAGTTTCACAAGTTAGGTAATGAAAAGTTTTATCAAGCACTACAACAACTAGATCCTGTAGGCTCTAAACAACTTCATCCATCAAATTCTCAACGTATCATTCGTTTCTATGAAGTATTTATTCAAACAGGTCGTTCTATAGTGGAGTTTTATAAGGATGAACCCTTATCTTTTTTGAAGAATTATAATATCAAAATAATCATCCTAGAACCTGATAGAAAAATGTTATATGATAGATGTAATAAACGCTTTATAGAAATGATAAAAAATGGTGCTCTCGACGAAGTAGAGCATGTGAGATTACTATATAGTGGTTCTAAGACGGCTGCCGAGAAAGCTATAGGATTTAATGAGCTTGGCCTTTATTTAGATGGTACTCTTTCTAAGAATGATGCCATTGCATTAGCGCAAGCACGTACAAGACAATATGCCAAGAGGCAAATGACATGGTTTAGACATCAGATTTCAGATGCTATACGTATTAGTTTTGAAAAGCCCGATCTATCGGTTAACGATATTATAGGAGAAATACCATGCAAGGATTAGCAATCAGAGAATCTACTATAGAGGATGCAGAAAAAATAGCTCATATCAATACATTGACTTGGGGAGATTCGTATGCAGGAATTGTGTCCGATGCAATATTAGAAAAAGTAGACTGGACTGAAAGAAGAAAATGGCAGCAAGAGATATATGCTGCTGGTCAAAAGAAATCATTCGTCGCTACTATAGATAATGAAATTGTAGGATATTGTAATACTGGGCCTATGAATACACCAGATGAAATTCCGGCAGTATCAAATTCTGACTTTAAAGGTAATGAAAAAGAATGGGGCGAAATTTATTCAATATATGTGCTGAAATCTTATCAAAGGCTCGGAATAGGCACAATGCTATTTGAGAGAGCTAAACACGCATTAACCGCACTTGGATACAAACAATTTCAGACTTATGCCCTAAGAAATAATATACCAGCCCTTAATTTTTACAGTAGTCTTGGTGGCGTACAAATAGCAACAAGAAACTGGTCTAATGGAGAAGAAACATATAAAGAAATAGGCCTAGCATTTTATATATAGTCAAATGATTTGCAATCTGGTACGTTGTTATTGGTCGTTTAGGTATTTAGTATACATTTCGCGCCTTATGCCTAGTACCAGAATACAACTGATTTGACTATATGACGTTTCTATCCAATACACATAAAGGAGAGCTATGCGCTGTAATATCTGGCTTGATGTATGGTCTTGTAGGATATTTCGGAGTGCATATTACTAATGCTGGCAATAGCATTGGAGCTATGACTTTTTGGCGATGCTTAATCTCTGCTGCAATTGCGTATATCCTTCTCTTTCGTAAATCTATAAAAATAAAAATCACCCCTGATCTATGGAAAATTTTTATCTATGGAGCTTTATTTTACGGACCTTGTTCAATGTTGTTTTTCTATGCTAGTCACTATATAGGCACAGGTCTGGCTATGGTTATATTTTTTACTTATCCAGCGATTGTGGTAATAATAAATAAATTTCTTTATAAAACTAATATTAGCATAATATATTATACTTCCATTGCTATAATCTTAGCAGGCATGGTGTTGCTTGCAGATCTTGGAGATACAAAATTTAGTATAACTGGAATAATATTAGGTCTTCTTTCAGCTCTTGGTTATGGCTGCTATATATCCACTTCTCAAAAAGTAAAAAATGTTGACCCGGCACTTTCAACATGCGTTGTATCTTTGGGATGTGCATTTTCTGGTTTGATATTGATGGTTTTTGATGCAAGTATTTCTATCCCATATGAAATTTCTACATGGGTAAATATTTTTGGGATGGCCTTCATTTCTACTACATTGCCCATCTTATTATTACTAGAAGCGATGAAATATATTAGCTCCACGAAAGCTTCTATTCTATCTGTATTAGAGCCAGTCTTCGTGGTTATATTTGGTATAATTTTACTTGATGAACAAATCAATCTCACACAAGGATTTGGTGTAGTAATAGTGTTAGCCGGCGCTATGTTGACCTTGAAATGTAAAGAAGGATAAAAAAGTCACTTACTTTAAAGGAAACATATGATTAAATAGTAAAATATTAGACTTGTAACATCGCAAAATAGTACCATAGAATTAGTTATTAATTATGTACTTCACATTATGTCGCAACATGACCCTGTCGACAACCCTTCCGGTAAAAAAAATCCCGCAGATCTTATCAATAAATACTTTGATGGAGTATTACCAATAAAAGATGGTCGATTTACAGCTAATTTGCTTCCATCTCATATTAATAATGTTTATCCTGCCCCTCATGGTGAGCTTACAAAATTTAGATCTAGCGAAGATAGAACGCAGCACAATACTTACGGCATGAATCCTGGAGAAAGAGAAGATGCTATTATACATAGTAACGAGGCAAAAACATGTTTAGTGGATAAAAATGATATGCCAGTAAATGTATTGTATAGAATATACAACGTTACAGCAGATAAGAAATTAATATGTAGGCCAGATAACTTGATGAATGAAGGATTCAATCACTCATCTATAACACGTGATGGAGCCATAGAATGCGCTGGACATATTACTATTGAAAATGGAATCATTACTATGATCAATAACTCTAGTGGTCATTATCAACCTACACTTCTGGACTTATATAATGCTATAAATACTATTCAAAAGTATGGCAAAAATGTCTTTTCAGAAAAATGTGAAATTAGTGCATACATTAATGAAAAGGTGGGTTCAAGGAACTTCACTATGACTGAATTTAAAGAATATATGCATGCACCCATAACTAATGCCAAAGGAGAAGAAGTGCCTAGAGTAGCACAAATGCGGATAGATAGATACGACGCCCACCGCGCTATAGGATCTGTTAAACATGAATTGAATAAAGAAGATACAGATCCTACACTATTTGCACCTGGGGAATATCACCCACCCTTAGATACTGGTACTACAGCTCCCGCAGTGGCTCCATCAGCAACTGTAAATCAGCATACGTCAAGTACCCCATTATCTACACAACCATTAAGTTTCGATGCAATGGAAGTCTATCAAATAAGAGATGCCTATAGCAATAGTGATACTCGCACTAAATTAGACATTATAAACTTAACCGATACATATAGTCCAAAATCAGCTGAACTTTGTCAGCAGCTTGTTCAACTTCATAGTATGTATGAAGTGGAACATACTAAAACAGTCAATCACATCCTCACTAACATGATAGGATGGAGTGATAATTCTACAAATAGCAGAGAAGAGATTAAAAATCTACTTAATACAAATTCGTATTTTACGACTTTTGGGAATCATTGTACTGACCCTCAAGTAAAGGCAGAGTTTTTTGATAAAATAGGTAAGCTTGCAGTAATATCTGGTATTAAGTTTGAAGATTTAGCTATGTATAATGTTAGTGAAGATGGAAGGCAGATGCTGGAAAAATCATATAAGTTTCATAAGGAATTAGATAAAACTGCACATACAATGAAACGCTTTAACTCTACAGAGAATATCTCTTCTACTTCATCTTCTTCTCTACAGCACAGGCCTCGCTCTAGAACAAATTCTCAATCATTATGACAAAACAAAAGAATTTCACAGCCCTTGAAGGCTTCATATTCATAGCTATTGCAGCTTCAGCAATCGCTATGATATTGCATATACCAGTCTCGATAGGCCTGATATGGGGGATTTTATTTGGTTTGATGTTTGGTAGTTTTGCTACATCATTTGTCGCGCGTATGCCTAAAGGTATTTTGCAGAAAAAAGCAGATCCTTACTGCATGTCTTGCAACAACAAACTTGAAAGACGTGATTTATATACTATTTTTTCCTATATAATCAATCGAGGTAAATGTCGGTTCTGTAGAGTAGAAATCCCTAAAATTATATTTTGTACGGAAACCATTGTAACAATGGTATATATAATAGCATATATCCAGTATGGGTTTACTACAGATTATATTATAATGTCCTTTTGTTATTTTTTTACGCTCATTGCTATAGCGGTATGGATTAATAATAAATTTATTGCGTACCCTTTGATTGGTATTATAATTGTGCTATTGATTTATGGCACGCACTCACAGCGCACCCTTATTCCAGACATTTTGACTAGTAAAAATCTGGCATCACGAGGGAGTGAGTGAAGATCAAAGAACATAAGAGAGTTCAAATCATTTCACTCTACCCTCTAAAGCCAGTAGCTACAAGATATTCCTCTGATGACTCTTGCCTGCTAGATTTAGGCTTGAAATGCTTGACCTTAGAGAATTTTTGCTTGATTAATACAAGCAAAGAATTTTCTGTGCCGCCTTTAAAAATTTTAGCAATAAAGCACCCTTGCGGCTTTAAAATTTCAAAAGAAAGCTCAGCCGCTTTTTCACATAAAATCATAATACGTAAATGATCTGTATCCGCATGCCCGGTAGTGTTTGCTGCCATGTCACTCATAACAATATCAACTTTACCTCCAAGAGCCTCAACGATGATTTGAGCTGCATCTGCATCATAGAAATCCTTAATCATAGTCTTCACGCCAGGAAGTGGCTCTATTTCAAGCAAATCTACTGCCAAAATATTGCCCGAGGTAATCTTAGATGCGACTTGACTCCACCCGCCAGGTGCAGCACCTAAATCTAAAATATTCATACCTTTCTTGAGAATCTTGAATTTTTCATTTATCTCAATCAGTTTATATGCAGCTCTCGATCTGTATCCTTCTTTTTTTGCTTGCACAACAAAATTATCGTTAAGCTGACGAGCAAGCCACCTTGTTGAGGAAGGTTTCCTACCTTTCGCTGTTTTGACATTAATTCTCTTAGATCTTACCGACCTAGTATTATTGATCATTTTCCGGCCTATATTCTATTCGGACATGATCCAATAGAGAATTTACAAAAGGAATTTCTGCGTCTTTGACAATTTCACTCGCAAGAGTAGTAAATTCATTGATAATCACTTTATATGGTACTTCCAGGAAATATAACAGTTCAGCTATAGCAACGCGCAAGATAGATACCAATGCTATATGCATAGCTTCGTAGTTCCACCCTGGTGCAAGATGCGCTTTTATTATATCATCGATTTGATCTAAGTGATTTATAGTGTTCATCACAAGCTCACGCATGTAGTTTGAGTGTAATTTAACATTTACACCATCAGGTATTTCAAAAATCGCCCTAAAATCTTCTCGAGCATAATTTATAATTATAGACTCTACTAGAGATTCTGGTGAGCTCGAGCGGCTATTAATTTCAAACTCGTAAAGAGCTTGTACGGCTGCCATACGGGCCATAGTTTTGGTGCTAATTTTTGCCATTCATTACCTAATTAGCCTGTTCACGTTCATCATCAAAATCCATATGTTGCCTTTCATAATTTTCATGACTTTCTTGGGCCTCTATGCATAATGTTGCAACTGGTCTTGCTTCCAACCTTTTAATACCGATTTCCTCTCCAGTTTCTTCACAATATCCATATTCACCATCTGATATACGCGATAAAGCTTCTTCAATTTTATCAATCAGCTTACGATATCTGTCTCTTGTACGCAGCTCAAAACTTGTATCAGTTTCAATTGTTGCACGATCATTGGGATCTGATTCATTCCAATTCTCTTCTTTTAAATGCTCAAGCGTATCGCGAGAATTTGATAATAACTCATCTTTCCAAGATTGTAATTTCTGACGAAAATACTCGATCTGCATTGGATTCATATATTCTTCTTGCTCAGAAGGTTTATAACCCTCTGGTAATATTACTTTTTCCATTAAAGAACTCATTAGTTTATAGTATGTTCAATTATATAATCATTTTATGCGTATAAGCAAGGATAGATGCTAAAAGGCAGTGAAAAAATACTATTTTGTTTTTTGATAAGATGCATGTCAAGCATCTAATGACTCTTTAAAAGTGAGATACCTAGCAGCTTGCACCGCTTTGATAATGTCAGTTAACAAAGCAAGAGCAAGCTTGTGGTAAATATTATTAGAAATCGAATCTTAATCCTAAAGCGCCACCGTGGCTATAATACAATTTAGTTTTCGTATATTTGTAGCCTAGAGATGCACTAAAAATTTCATTGATTTTTGTAGTTACACCTGTACTCGCCGTGAATTTCGTTTTCTCAGCTACATCAATAGGGAAAACAACCGACGCTCCAGTTCTTTTGTTAGTAAGTGTAAGTTTTGTTTTGCGATGCGCTATTCTTGTTGCATATTCTGTTGATATATATGGTATAAAATTATATGATTCATGCTCTACTAATCCTTTTAATTTGATACCCAATGTTGCATAAGCAGCACTACCATTTTTAGCTTTTGGTGTTACATTTGATGTCCATTTTTTTGGCAAATTCCAGTTATGAGCTATATATTTAAGCCCAGCAGTTGGAGTAACTTGTGCGTTTGTAGCTAAAGAATGGTTATAACCCACGTCAGTGGATAGAGTATGAAAATTATTTAACCCCAACGCTAAAAGATCTATACCAGCAACTTTTTCCTTGCCGCTAAAGATAGAAGCAGCATAAGAATATTTTGCACCAACAAAAATTGGCATATCAAAATTATATTGTCCATATGCCATACCTACTAAAGAACGAAGTTTTAAAGCAGACGATATGGCACTTTGTTGATAACCAAATGCAAGACCTGCCATAATATTTTCATTGAACTTAACGTCATATCCCAATACAGCACCAATAGTACGCGCTTTGTATTTTTGTCCTGCTATTGCTTTGTAATTATCCTTAGAAATATTACCTTTGATCCAAATACCGTGCTTAAAATCATGCCCCATATCCCCAGCTGCAATCCCTTGATTAGAAGCTAATTTGTCCGCTGTGTCTATAGTATCTATTCTAGTATCCACTAGATCTGACACTTGAGCAGTAGCACTATATGTCATAGGCACAGCTTGCTTTTGTACTTGCTCTATCATTTGCTGCATATCCACAGTAGATTTGCCGTTTGATGCAAATTCTGCACGCTGCGCTGCATATTGCGCGATGCTATCTTGTAAAGCAGTTGCTTGTTCGGGCGATAAAGTCGCTAATTGAGTATCTAATTGAGATTGAATATCTTCTGAAACTTGTCCTTCAAATAAACCAACAAACTCAGATGATCTGTATATTATTTGGCACAACTAGCCTCCCGGATTTATGCCACCCAGCTCCATCCATAATTATTATAATCTCTTCATCGATTTCTTTTGACAATTCATCCAGGTATAATTGCATACAATCGGTATTGACATATGGAAGCTGCAGCGAAAAATGATTGCCATTTCCTAGTTCCACAGCGCTATATAAATAAAAATTTTTAAATCCAAGCTTTACCTTAACGGCAGTTCTACTACCCTTTTTAAACCAACCATGACCTATTTTAGAGTGCGTTCCAAACCTAGCTTCGTCAAAGAAAAATATTCTCTTGTGGGTATTATTATCTATTATCTCCCTCAGATTTTTTTTTAAACTCCTCTACCTTATCTTGCTCTTGTTTATAGTGCCTAGGTCTCGGTGTGATATATGAATACTCCAGTCTCTTGATTATCCTATGCGCCGTCATAACGCTTACGCTAATCCCAAAAAACTCTTTTATCTTGATCATTAAAGCTTTGGAAGTAATCATAGCATCTGATGCTATCCACTCTTCTATTACTAACATTTGATCGTTTTGCAATTTCCTAGGCCCACATCTTTCCTTAGGCGCCTTGAGCTTATCTAGATCTTTGTTACTTATGCACCTTACCCACTCAGTAATACCGATTATAGATCAATCGAATATAAGAAACGCAAATGTCGAGCACCGTAAGCCTATACTAATAGGTGCGCACCGGAGATCATGCCGCGCGACGTAATAGGCGATAGATATAGAATTGGTATAACATAGCCATATGATCCTAACTTCTTTAGCTCTTTCTTTGCTATAGCTACTACTTCTGCACTAAGTAACTCAGATTTTCTACTCATATAATCACCTATTATCAAATTAATTATAGGTAATTATAGCCACTATTCAACTGTTTTAATACTATATTATGTCCTGTTAGTAATGTTAAATGGTATTATTACAAAAAATAGTCGATAAAAAAATAACACAATCTGTTGTGGCTGAGCAATTGAATTTGAGTGAAAGGCATATACGTACGCTTGTTGCGCAGTATAAAGAAAATGGGCCAGAGATTTTTGCATGCAAAAAAAATAGACAGAGCAATAGAAGTTTAGATGTAGGGCTAAAACTCAAAGCATTAGAAATTATCAAACAACAATATTTTGATTTTGGTCCAACTTTTATAGCCGAAAAACTCAGTGAATTAGATGCAATTAATATTAACAAAGAGACTATCAGAAAATGGCTAATAGAGGAAGGTTTATGGAAAGGCAAGAGAGGTAAAGAGCCTAAAATACAGCAGCGCAACTTGCGCAACAAAGAGAGTCAAGCTCGCGCAATTCCTTCAAGGCGCCATAACCGACTTCCTCATAGACCACAACTCTCTCTCATAGATGGGTACTGGCCATTTTGTAGATATTATAGTCAAATGATTTGCAATCTGGTACGTTGTTATTCGTCACTTAGGTATTTGTATACAGTGCGCTCCTTATGCCTAGTACCAGAATACAACTGATTTGACTATACTTACCACAAACTCAGGTTACCTTACTTTCGAAAATAACTTCTTGAAATTCTCTGTGGTAGTCTGAGCAATATCTTCCATAGACAAGCATTTAACTTGAGCAAGCATCTGAGCAACATGCTTTATAAATGCCGGCTCATTACGCTTGCCACGCATAGGTACTGGCGCAAGATATGGAGAATCAGTCTCAATTAACATACGATCTAGTGGTACATATTGCATTATATCACGTAAATTATCGGAGTTTTTAAATGTAATAATTCCTGCAATAGAAATATACAACCCAATATCCAATGAAGCTGATGCAAGCTCGCGTGTTGAGCTAAAACAATGAATCAATCCTCGATAAGCGTTGGCTTTCATTTCCGAGGACATTATAGAAATAGTATCATCATCTGCATTTCTTGAATGCACAATTACTGGTAAATTAGTTCTGGATGCGGCATGGATATGGTTAACAAAAGATGCTCTTTGAATATCACGCTCTGAATGTTCATAATAATAATCTAGCCCAGTTTCTCCAATCCCTATTACCTTTGGATGGTTTGTATGGGATACAATCTCATCTATGCTAAGCAATGGTTCTTTTTCGACTTCATGCGGATGAATGCCAAAAGAGGCATAGATTTCTGGGTATTTTTCTGCAATTTCAATTATACCAGGAAAATCGTTTGATCGCGTGCAAATAGTCTGCATCAATGATACACCAGACGCGACGGCATTTGCAATGACTTGAGGTAAATCATCAGCAAATTCTTTCATATTTAAATGGCAATGCGAATCTACTAACATCTAAACAACACTATGCTTTTTATATAATCTCGAATGCATCATTAAAAACAAAATAGAAAAACAATCTAATCTTCTATGATATGTATATTCCGCAAATATTATATTGGTTGTGTTATTAATCATATGAATAATAACAATCATTACAACACCAGACAGCTACTAAGCATACAACCATGCTATAAAGCTGCACTAATTGCGCAACACAAACTCCTCTTTGTTAAAAATTAAAACAGGTTACATCATATACTACGATCACCCTAAAAAGACAATAGTTATTATAAAGGCAATAAAAAATAGTTTTTTGCTTGCTAACCGTTCAATTATGTGTATAATGTAGTTACCTTCAGGTCATTATATGGCCCCTTCGTCTAGCGGTTAGGACATCACCCTT
>Ga0255131_1000622_pt1 | contig 11192 bp, 9 predicted proteins | sample Law_Yuk_RepC_8d_FD_188554 | JGI IMG/M metagenome (GOLD analysis project Ga0255131, IMG submission 188554) | Freshwater microbial communities from St. Lawrence River, New York, United States - Law_Yuk_RepC_8d | ecosystem: Environmental > Aquatic > Freshwater > River | place: USA: New York... | reverse complement strand
CGATTTGCGCCCCAAACTGGCCTTGCAAGGCAAGGACGAATTGGGCGGATTGACGCGGTCTTTTGCCGAAATGACACAGCAGTTGGCCGATGCGCGGGGCAGCGTGGAGCGCAGCTTGAGTCAGTTGGGCCAAGCCCGAAGCAATTTGCAAACGATTCTGGACAATCTGACTGCGGGTGTGATGGTGCTGGATGCCCACGGCGTGATCCAGTCGGCCAACCCCGGCGCCACACGCATTTTGCGGGTGCCGGTGGCCGCACACGAAGGCATGCCCTTGCTGAGCCTGCCTGCATTGCAGGACTTTGCACAAGGGGTTGCCGATCAATTCAAGACCTTGGGCGCAGACAAAGCCATGCGCGAACTGGACCATTGGCAAAAATCATTTGAAATTCACACCACCGGCCAGGGCTTGAGTCAAACCGCCGTCACCGTGCTGGCGCGTGGCGCCGTGCTGCCGGACGGCATGTGGCTGCTGGTGTTTGACGACATTTCTGAAATCGTGTCCGCCGAGCGAGCACAAGCCTGGGGTGAAGTGGCCCGGCGCCTGGCGCACGAGATCAAGAACCCCTTGACGCCCATTCAATTGTCCGCAGAGCGCTTGGAGCGCAAACTGACGGGCAAGCTGGATGCACAGGATGACGCCATCCTGACCAAGTCGGTCAAAACCATTGTCGATCAGGTCGATGCCATGAAACGACTGGTCAATGAGTTCCGGGATTACGCCCGCTTGCCATCGGCAGAGCTCAAACCTGTTCAGCTCAATGCCCTGATTGCCGATGTGATGGTCTTGTATGCGAACGAACCCGCCGACAGCATCGTCCGTGCCAAGGTGATCACCGAGCTGGACGCCGCTTGTCCTGCCATCATGGGCGATGAGCAGCAACTGCGCCAGGTCATTCACAATCTGCTGCAAAACGCACAAGACGCTTGTGAGGCCCGAGGGGGCGTGCCGGATCAGGCTTGCGTGATGGTGCGCACAGAGTGGCGTGCAGCGCGTTGCCGTGTGCGCTTGACCGTGACCGATACGGGGCCGGGTTTTGCGCCCAATATTCTCAAACGGGCCTTTGAGCCCTATGTCACCACCAAGGCCAAAGGGACGGGTCTGGGTTTGGCGGTCGTGAAAAAAATTGCAGACGAACATGGTGCAAAAATCGAGATGGGTAACATCCTGCAAAATGACGTGATTCAAGGGGCGCAAGTCTCGTTATCATTTGCAGCAATGCAAGCCGCAGTGGGGCTGGAGAAGTCCTCTATATGAACTGAGACAAGACAAGCAACATGGCAAATATATTGGTGGTGGATGACGAGTTGGGGATCCGCGATCTGCTCTCGGAAATCCTCTTTGACGAGGGTCACCAGGTGGAGCTGGCAGAAAACGCAGCGCAAGCCCGGGAGTCGCGTCAGAACAGTCGCCCTGACCTCGTGCTGCTGGATATCTGGATGCCTGATACGGACGGCGTCAGTCTTCTCAAGGAGTGGGCTGCAACAGGTTTGCTCAACATGCCCGTGATCATGATGAGTGGGCATGCCACCATCGATACTGCGGTCGATGCGGTCAAGATCGGTGCGCAGGCTTTTCTGGAAAAGCCCATCACCTTGCAAAAATTGCTCAAGGCGGTTGAGCAAGGTCTGGCGCGTGAGCAGGTCAAGCAGACCGTCATGGTTTCTCAAATGCACCCGCCCCTGAACGCGGTGTCCATGATGGCGGCACCTCTATCCGAGCTCAGCGTGACGCCAGAGGTGTTGCAGAGCTTTGACCTGGATCGACCTTTGCGTGAAGCCAGAGACGCATTTGAGAAAGCGTATTTTGAATTTCACCTTGCACACGAGGGCGGCTCCATGACGCGTGTGGCTGAAAAAACAGGTCTTGAGCGCACGCATTTGTACAGGAAACTCAAACAGCTGGGCGTGGACTTGTCACGCAGCAAACGAATCCTCTGATTTCGAATCAAAGCCCGGAAGAATTGCTGTTTTCCTCTGCTATAATTTCTACTCCGGCCCGGTAGCTCAGTTGGTAGAGCAGCGGATTGAAAATCCGCGTGTCGATGGTTCGATTCCGTCCCAGGCCACCATCTTTTCTTCTCAGATAGTCCCAGAACAGCCTAAAGTCTTTGTAAATCAAAGACTTGCAAGAGAAATCAGGCTCAGGCGGACTCATCTAATCCCACATAGTCCCGCGCTTGCTTGTACCCCCGGTTGTACCCTAGAGTGATCCCTGTCTTGATCATCTCTGGGGGTACAACATGGGTCTGCTAAGTGATACACAAGTGAGGGCTGCGGCACCTCGCGACACCGAATATTTTTTGCGTGATGGCGATGGGCTGTACCTGCGCATCAGACCCACCGGTAAGACTTGGGCCTACCGGTACCAGTTGGCCGGCAAGGCCGCTAAGCTGGGTTTGGGGGCATACCCCGCCGTAAGCCTTGCCAGAGCCCGTCAGAAGGCACGGGAGATGGCCGAGACGCGGGCAGAGGGGGTTGACCCTCAAGAAGCTCGCCGCCTTGAGGCCGAACAGGAACGTTTGGCCAAACTCAACACCTTTGAACTCTTGGCGCGAGCTTGGCATGGCCAGACGGCAAAAGACCGTCAATGGTCTGCCGGTTACGCGGAAAAGGTAATCCGGCATCTGGAGCTGCACATTTTTCCGTGGATTGGGCACTTGCCTGTGGAGGCCATCAAACCCACAGAGCTTGTTCGCTGCCTGCACCGCATCAAGGAGCGCGGCAACCTTGAAACCGCACAGCGCGTGCGCGAGGCCGTACAGCATGTGTACCAGTACTCCGTGGATAACGGTACCTTGGAGCCTGCCCGGAATTTCGTCAATGCGCGTACAGCAGGCTTGCCACCGCCCCGCAGTCGTCATTACGCGGCCATCACCGACCCCAAGCAACTGGGGCAGCTGCTGCGCGATATCCAGGCCTACAAAGGCAATGTTCTGACCCGCGCCGCGCTGCAGCTGGCACCCATGCTATTCCAGCGACCTGGGCAATTGAGACTGGCCCATTGGGAAGACATCAGCTTCGAGCACAAAATCTGGCGCTGCCCGCCGGAAAAGATGAAACTGCGGGAATGGCAGAAGCGCGACAGCCGGACGCCGACCCACCTGGTGCCGCTGCCACGGCAGGCGTTGGAGATCCTTGAGGACATTCAGCCGCTGACAGGACCGACCGGACCGATATTTCGCAGTATGGCGAAGCGCTCGGAGGCGACGCGGTACATGAGCGACAACACGATCAACAGCGCGCTGCGCACGCTTGGCTACGACACGAAGGAGCAGATCACCGGTCACGGCTTTCGGGCGACGGCCCGCACCATGATCCGGGAGTACCTGGGGTGGGACCGGGATGTCATCGAAAGACACCTGGCCCATGTTTCTGATGAGGAACTGGGTGGGAGCTATGACCGGGCAACATTCCTGGAGCAGCGGCGCGAGATGGTGCAGTTATGGGCGGATTTTCTGGACGAGCTTGCGAAAGGCAAGGAGCCTGTCTTGGCTGACAACGTGCGCTATTTGAAGGAGAAGCGGCGTGCTGCCTGATCTTTACCGCTTTGATCAAGCCATCCGCAGGCGCACCGTCAAGCGTTAGTTTGGCAAAACGGGTGCGCGGTATCCCTCGGGGTTGTCGATCCACAGTTGCAATGAGGCGCACTGCCAGGCAGAAGCCTTGCCACCCAGGTGGACGGGTGCTGGAAAACGGCCCTCTGCAACGCGCCGATAGATGGTTGACCGGCTGAGCGCCGTAATGCGCATCACATCGCGCAAGCGGTAGAAGGCTGGTGCTGGTGGGGAAGCCGCTGCGACTGCACGGTTGACGGGTAGGGCTGGGAAGATATGGTGATGCATGGCATGTCCTGATTCGTCGATGCCTCAAGGGTGCTGCAAAATTCTCGCTTCGAGAACCTAGCGGAGCGTAGACAGGCACCGCGCAGCTGACTTGCCCCCTCCTGCCCGTAACAACATGGCGACCTAGCGTTTCGTTTTCGCGGGCCTCTGGACGCGGAGCCTACAACCCAATAGCTTGCTTTAACTCTTTACGGATCTCAGAACGCCCGATCCCCGAAGCTTGATACTTGTCTCCGGCAGGATCCAATCCCGCGCAAGGTGCAAGCAAGGATTCCAACGCCTGTCTGGAGTAATTGGCTGCGGTGGTCGCTCTTGTAGAAAGGATGTCTCGCAATATGTCGAACGCTGCCTGTATGCCAACTGTTTTCTTCAAATAGGAGTTGGCACCCGCAGGAGTCCAAATTTTGGCGGCCACTGCAGAAAAATAGTTACACAAAATATCGTAGATTGCTTTGTCGTTCCCATTGATATAAAACTCACGCAATGGCAACCCTTTGATCGGCTCTAGGCTCTTGCGACCAATCTCTTTATTTCCTGGCCGTCTAACAGTATTTCTATCCTCTTGTGGGTTTTTGGAAAGAACTCGAAGAATTCCGTCTACAACTGTAGCCATAGATATTCTTACCAACCCGGCACCATCAGAATTGTTGGAAAAAATCGCCTCGGAATCCGCAGCTGGAAATATCGATCTATACATAGGCGACCCGTCCTCTGTATTCAATAGTCGAGTCAAATATACCGCCAATGTTTCCGGTGACCACAGTTGAGCTGGACGCTCATCGACATCAAATCCAAAAAGCTCGTACGCTAAGCTGCGATCGACTTTCTTTTGATTGAAGTTGATCGTAGCGAACACGTATGCGTGGTATGGCGTTGGTAGCTCAAGAAACACGACGCAAAGCAATTCCATCGCCCGCTCTGGTGCGTCGGGTGGAAGATGCTCGAAGGCGTGGAGGCGATGCTGCCCATCGATTATCGACGCGCAGGGGATATTTCGCGACGGAATTTCAATATTCCAAAACCCGTTGCCTTTATTTTGTGCGGTCCATTGCAAATTTTCATCTTCAATATACAGACCATCTTGAGAATAGTTCGCTGCAAGGATGATCGCATTGGGAAAAGTGGCGTCTGTCGTTTGGATGTACGAAGCAATTTCTTGCAATCGAGTTTTCTTCTCTGCTCGTTGAGAGCCAAAGATAGAGTACCCACCCTTATTCTCGCTCGCCTCCTGCTCCAAACGCTCCCGCACCTCAGCAGGAAGAGAGTACGTTATCTTGTTGAGAACATCCGCGCGCAAAGAGAAGGCGAAAAAACTACCAAGTGGTTGTTGCACACGAATGGCAGGACAAGAAAGCACGTCAGTTGTCGTTGTGGCCATTATTGCAATCCCCCGCCTTCAAGCTTTGCTACATTTGGCTTTGATCCGCCATCCTCTGTTTTTGGTGGGGTTTCAGGCTGAAACTTCCCTGACAGTATGCAAATACGATACAGAAGATAAATAATGGCAATCGTCCCGACGGTGGCAAAAGGCATGGCGTAGGATTTTTCATTTCTAAACAAGGCGCCAACTGCGAATAGTGCACCAAGCGCGCTGATAAAGCCAAGCTTCATTCGTCCTAATATCGACATCGCCTTCCAATAGTTTTCTGGTATGAAAATATCAGCAACCAACGGCGCAAGAGCTGCAATTGCATAGGTAGCTAATGATTCTGAGCTTATGGGGCGATCAACAAAAAGTGGAAAGTAAACACCAATGCCGCCGCCAATGCCAAATACGAGAAGCCCATAAAAAAGGACTGTCATGCGCTCGGCATTCGTTATTGTTCTTGTTTCGTAATGCGACATTGCGCTTCTCCTAAAACGCTTTAATCTTTGCGGGCTTCGAGTCTTTCAGCGTCATAAATACGCCGGTCGGTAGCGACGCAAAGCTCACCTTGCCCCGAAACATATTTTGGAGCACTTGATTACTCGCAGCATTAGTTTTAAAACAGATTGGCAGCCCGATGTTTTCCAAATGGTCATCACCGGCACCGTCATAGTCATCTGGACTCTGCGATGCCAGTGCCACCATGAGTCCCTTCGAGCGATGAAGCCGGATGTTGTCGGAGAGCGCCTTGTGCCGTGATGCCAACAAGTGCCTGGCTTCATCCACAGCTAGAACCGTACGCACTGCGCGGTGGCCTTCATGATCTTGCGGAGCTTCTGGAACTCGTTTGAGGTACGTGTTCAACGCGTCCAGCAGCAGGTAGGCCGCGAGGTTTTTTTGTGTATCGTGCGCATGAGCAAAGGTAATGATCCAGCTCTGAGAGAAGAACTGAGCTGGCGACATTTCTGGGCGAAAAATTGTTCGCTCCGTCAAGTCACTGATGGTCGAAATTACGCTATCTGTCTTCAGTTTCCTGTCTTCATAGAAGTCACGTAATGACTGCGCAATGTCATCAAGAGATATGTTTTTGCGTTGCGAAAATAGGGGCCGAAGAGCATCCTTCATGGTCTCCAATTGCACGGCACCAGCCTTGCTCTGCATCACTTTCGCAAAAGAGTCCCGGAAGCCCATGATGGCATCCGAAGCCGTCAATTCGGAGTCATCTGATCCGAAGAACATGTCCAGAGGAATGGGCTCCTCAGGGACACGCAACACGCGAGCACCGATGGCTTCAATGAAGTCATGCTGATTGGCCAAGTCGCCCTTGCCCAAATCAAGAAGAATGACTGGAGCGCCGGACTGCTTGCGAACCTGCTTCACAAGTTCCAGCATCGTGCGCGTCTTCCCTGAGCCAGCCTGCCCCATCACGGCCACGTGGGGCGAGTAGCCCACGCCATTTACTTTCCAACGGAACGGCTCTTTGGAATCTACCGCTTTGCCAAGATCAACCAGGATGGGTGCAGGAGGGATTCCAATTGTTGACCATGCGTCATCTGAAGAAGTCGCTGTAGCCGAAGCCGATCCGGATTCGGGCATATCGGCCCGACGCCGCACCAAGATGTCGATGAACCGGTTGTAGTCCTCTTCCGCTTCTTCCCAATCCGCCATCAACAAGGCGATGCCTCGGCTCCAATGCCGTTTGACAAGGTCTTGCAATGTGGCGAGCGTCAGATCTGCACGCGGGTTGACCCTACGCAGATGGGTGAACAGCAACCCCACCCACAACGGCAATTCTTCGACGCCAAACAAGACATCGCCCTTGATGGGCTTTCCAGCACCAGACAAATTGGCTGAAGGATGGGTCGTTTCGGATAAAGACCTACCCATCGCCAGACGGGCAACGCGATTCTTGGCACTCAGCCCCAGATTGGAACGTAGCAGCTCGGTGTATTTATCCGCCTCTGTATCTGCTTGAAATCCTGCGAGCAGTACCTGCTCCATCGTTACGGCGGTCATGCTGCCATCTCCTCGAAATATGCATCTTCGGTCGCCACCGTACGTCCGACACCACTGTCGATCTCGACGTGTTGCAGCAAGTAGGTCTTGCCGACGTAGGGTTCTAGTGCCGCATAAGTTTCTTGATCGATTTCTTTATCCTGTGAGAGCAGAATAACTTGACGCTTCTTGTCTGAAGTCCAGTATTTGAGGATGTTGGTGCGATGTGTGCTGTCGAGGCGCCCCAGTGGCGTATCAACAACCATGGGTGCGTCTATGCCCGAAATTTCGGCGAGCCCTGCCAACAACGCCGTAGCGAAGACCTGATTTTCTCCAGCAGACTTATCGAAGGGAATCTCCTGGCCGTTCCGCCCCAGAATTCGGGTCTTGCCAGTCTCGTCGATGTCGACGCGATGAACCTGACCTTTATGCGCAAGCTTCTTGTAGACATCAGTCATTGATTTCGCGAGCTGGTCGACCTTCAGTGCGTACATCTGGGGAATCAGTTCACCGATAAGGTTGCACACACGCTCTGCGCGTCCAACCATTGACTTCAACGGGTTCGCTTGCACGAAACGCTCGTGCTCCCGCATATAGAGTGCGCGCTCCTGATCGATCGTTCCCTTAAGTCCGACCAATTGGCGATCCAGGTCGCCCAACTCACGTTGGCGCTGATCCAGCGTGACATTGATGGACGCTGACTCCCCTTGCAATTTCGCCAGCGTGCCGTCCTTGTCAACGCCTTCAATCTTTGTGTAGCGATTGATCAGTTCCCGTATACGCTTTTGAAGAGTTGCCCGTTTCGCAATCAACCCCAGAACGTCTTGCGCGCCCACCCGCAAACCATCTACCGCGCTAAGTAGCGCCGCGCGTTTTGCGCCAAGGTAGTCGTGCATGATAGTGTCGGCGCATCCTTCAGGCATGGGGTAGAACAGGCTCTCCCATGCGGCATTCAACCGCGCCTGCAGCGCCGTTTCCTGATTGTTGGTCAGGGCGGGCTCCAACGGGGGGTCACTGGTGTCGTAAAAGGTGCCAATGAACTTCGTCTTCTCTGGCTCCAGATTGCGCCGTCGCTCTTCCCAGCTCTCACGCGATATCTCTGCGCGGACTTGCTGGGAAAGTACGTCGAGTGTTTCCCTACCGACGAGATGGAACGGCAACTTGGTGGCGAGGATCACATCCAAAGCGTCTTCTGTAGCGCGTAGTTCGTTCTCTGCTTCTGTTTGCTGCCTGATCACATCAGCCGCGCTTGCTACATCGCCAGCGCCAGCGCCCATGCCGATCATTCGATTGGTCAAATCCGTGCGCTGCGTTTGCAGATTTTTGACGGCTTCGTCCGCTTCACGGTGTTTGCGTTCCGCCTCGTCGTATTCACGCTCATGCTGGGACAAGGTTGCGAACAGCTCACGGTGTTTTTGCTCGTCCACCACGGGTATGCCACTAGACCGATTCGTCTGAAATTCTTCCAGCCGCTTTTTCAGTCTGCGCAGAAGCACAACACCAAGCAGTCCCTCGATGCCGCTTTTGATTTGGTCGGACCGGCTTTGATCTGCGAGCTTCTTGACCTCTTCACCATCGAAGAAGAAGAACGGTGCCACATGCGCTGGAATGAACTGTTGATCGAGGAGTTCCGGTAGCTTCTCAGCGGCCAATGCGCGACCGCGAATACCATCTCGCACCTGATAAATGACGACCTCGTCCTCGCCGGTCCAATCACCTGAGCGACTGAAGAACCACTTGCGCGTTACTTCGAACCCCTCCGCCTGGGTCTTGTTGATCTGGATTTTGACCCACATGGCGTCGCGGCCTGTGCGCACTGCAGTACCGTGCAGAGCCCGCTCGACGAACTTGCGGTAGCCCACGTCGTCCTTTAATCCAGCGCGTCCCAGGTGCTCGACGGCTTCTTTGCCATACAGACCCAGGTACAACGCCTCCAAGATGGACGTCTTACCGTAGCCGTTCATGCCGCCAATGAGCACGATGTTTCGCCCAGCCCGAGGCTGGGGAAAATCGAATACCTGATGCTGATAGCTCTTGAAATTGAACAGTTCTATTTTTGCGATCCACATATCCTTTTGCCTCCCTTAGTCCATCTCGCTGAGAATTTCTTCGATACGGGGATAGACGTTACGCGCACGCTCCTCACCCGCGCGTTCGCGCTGCATTCCGACCAGTTGTTCCAACACGTCAAAAGGGACATCATGCTTGGCGCACAGTTCTTCCAGCATGGCGCGTGCATCGGCATCGGACCACAGGGGCAGATCGCCCAAAAATACATCGCTCATTCTGCTAGTCCCCTTTTTGTCGCCGGCTTGCTTATTTCCTCTGCCCAGATGGTCTGAATTCGCTCGATTTCATCTGCGGAGATCAACGGGTCACCATAGACTTCCTGGATAGCGATCAGCCGATCCAAGATCATTTTTCGAGCTTGAATTGTGAATGGCCCGGGAACGTGCTGAATTTGTTCGCCCCTGGCGTTGAAACTAATTTGACCATTTCTGCGCTCAAAAGAGCGGTAACGCGGATCGTTGCGGATATCTTTCAGCCACTGTCTGAATTCGATCAAGGCAGAAAATTGATGCTTTCCTGCATCCACAAAACCCTGAAGGCTCTTATCCTTTTCCACGACCGTACACGTCCAGCACCCGAAACGGCTATTGGCCGTCCCGCAGCCCGCTGCTTCGTCCTTGCTCAATACAACGGGACATTCGCCGCCTTCTGCGTCCCGATATAACTGAATCAAATCCCGGTGGGTGCCTCCCCATGGTGGCAGGCTTTCTCCCAGTACCTCCCATACATCATCGATGGTGAGATCCACGATGGGACGATAGATGAAGGCTCCTGGCAGTTCACTATGGGGTGTGAGATTTGAACCTTCAAGATTCTGGAATTTGTTGATGGAGTTGCGACGGCTATCGCTTTCATCAAGACGCACACCGAGGATGACGATGGCCGCCCCGTGTGCGGAGACGTTGTCCAGAATGTAACGGCTGGTCGGCTGGATCTTGAGCCGGTCGGTACACCAGCGCATCGTCTGGTTTGGACTAGGGTAACCCTTGCCAATTAGCAGCGTCCAGAATGTTTTGTCGGGTGCGGGTCTTGTGGTCACTACATCCACAGGAAGCCGCAAGGTCTGTGTCATTTCTCTGAGCGCACTTTGCACTTTTGCCAGGTGCGCCATGACCAGAGGACTCTCCACTTGCGTGTCATTGGAAACGACGTGAACATGCCGCTTACGCTGAGACGGCGAAATCTGTAGAAGCGCTTCGAACACAGCCTGTGCCACCACGGTGGAATCTTTTCCGCCGGAGAACCCGATGATCCATGGGTAGTCTTGTGTTTCCGACAAGTACTCCGTCCGGACCGACCTAACAACATCTTCCCAGAGTTCTTTCCCCTCTAGGGGCCGCTCTGCGACTGGGACATCCAGCATCACTTCATCAGTTGTAGAAAACATATCTTCTTCTCAATTCAAATAGGGTTGCCATTAATGGCGCGTTCTAGTCTCGCCACGCTTTCAAACACTTGGCTCAACGACGGCACTTGCCCAAACACCATGCCCGTCATTGCTTCGTAATCCTTGGCGAGTGCATCTTGCATACCCTGTGTCGGCATCAGCGTGAAAGTTCCGGGTTCAGCGGTAGCCAAGCCCAGGTCCGTGCTACCAAAGAACAAGCGTGCATGGCGCGCACAGTCGCGCGCCAACTCATGATCCGCAAGCCATTTCGAGATTTGGTCAGATTGCATCAACTGATGCACGTCATAGTAGTGGCGCGAAACGCGCTGGCCGCCGTGGCGAAGTTCGCTCCGGCGCTCATGCCATTGGCGCAAGCCATGCAGGATCACGACCTTGTCCCAAAAGGTGCGCTCAGGCTTGACGGTCGTAACGTTGGCAACTGCCAGATCGAGGTCGGGAAGATCATCGGCCACATAGGGCCTCACGATGGCTGCCGTGTTGGGGTCGATTGCTGATCGCGCACCTGATT
>Ga0255131_1000617_pt1 | contig 11228 bp, 11 predicted proteins | sample Law_Yuk_RepC_8d_FD_188554 | JGI IMG/M metagenome (GOLD analysis project Ga0255131, IMG submission 188554) | Freshwater microbial communities from St. Lawrence River, New York, United States - Law_Yuk_RepC_8d | ecosystem: Environmental > Aquatic > Freshwater > River | place: USA: New York... | reverse complement strand
GTACTTATTGTTGTGTGTATTTTTAGAAATAGTGGCATTAATACTTGTTTAGTATTATAATTATAAATATAGTGATTAAATTAATGAAAAATAAACCAAGTGTGATTCGATTTTCGGAAAATGGTTCAGTTGAATTAGGCTATTTAGCAATAGCAGAAGTAGGAAAATTATTACCGTTTGATGTAAAGCGAATGTTTTGGGCATATCATACTCCTGATGGGGTCACGAGGGGCCGACATGCACATTATGAGACGGAAATGGTTTTAGTGGCACTTGCGGGTCGCATTATTCTCACCACTGAAATGCCAGGTGAATCTCCAGAGAGTTTTATTTTGGAAAGGCCCAATGAAGGTGTCTACATTCCACCCCTATGTTGGCATGTCATGCAATATTCCCACAATGCTGTCCAATTGGTTATTGCTTCAACATCTTATGATGAAGATGACTATATTAGAGAGTATAAAAATTTCAAAAATTTATGAGAAATATTATGATACACCCACTGTCAGATGTTCAAACCGAAAAAATTGGTGATGGTACCCGAATCTGGCAGTATACGGTAGTGTTGCCCGACGCTGAAATTGGGATGAATTGTAATATTTGTAGTCATTGTTTTATAGAGAACGATGTAAAAGTTGGTAATAATGTGACACTCAAGTTTTTTGTTGAGTTGTGTGATGGTATTACACTGGAAGACGATGTTTTTGTGGCACCACATGTTTCATTTACCAATGACTTGAATCCGCGCTCCAAGAAGTTATTGGTTAGACCATTCAGAACGGTAGTAAAAAAAGGTGCTTCAATAGGTGCGAATGTTGTCATAGTTCCAGGTGTTACAATAGGTGAGTATGCTTTCATTGCACCTGGAGCAGTTGTGACCCGTGATGTCCCCCCGTTTTCATTTTGGGCGGGTGTTCCGGCAAAACATGTGGGCTATGTTTCCAAATTATGTGAAATACTTGATATGGATTTGAATTGCAAAAAGACGGGTCGAAAGTTTTTTTGGGTTAATAACGAAATTGTTGAACAACTATGATGAAATCACTGCGGATACCTTTTTTATCCTTCGAAACGATAAATGGTGAAACAAAAGCAAAATTATTGGCGGCTTTTGAAGATTTTTTTGATAGCAAATGGTATATACTTGGGGAGAAAGTAGTCGATTTTGAGAAAGCATATTCTTTGTTTAATGACGTTGATCACACTATTGGCGTGAGTAATGGTCTAGATGCTCTTCAGTTGTCTTTGCGTGCATTAGATATTGGTGAGGGGGACGAAGTTATTGTGCCATCAAACACTTATATTGCTACTGTTTTGGCAGTTTGTGGGGTAGGGGCTAAATGTATTTTTGCAGAGCCTTGCCCTGATACTTATAATATTTCTCCTGAGAATACGCAAAAATTAGTAACCCAAAAGACGAAGGCAATTATTCCAGTTCACTTGTACGGACAAGCGTGTGAAATGGATTCTATCATGGAGATTGCTAGAATGAATGATTTATTTGTGATAGAAGATAATGCTCAAGCGCATGGAGCATATTGGAAAGGTAAGATTACAGGTAGTTGGGGAGATGTAAATGCGACGAGTTTTTATCCTGGGAAAAATCTCGGTGCGTTGGGTGATGCAGGTGCTGTGACAACAAACTCAACAATTCATGCTGAAAAAGTTCGAATGATGAGAAATTATGGGTCAATAAAAAAATATCATAACGAGGTGATGGGTTTTAATATGAGGTTGGATGAATGTCAGGCTGCATTTTTAGAGATTAAGCTTGATTATTTAGATAGATGGACGAAACAAAGACAACAAATTGCTCTCTTGTACGATAATTTACTCATTGGTGTTGGCGATATAATAACCCCTTTTGTTAGAAATGGTTCAACTCACGTATATCATCTTTACGTTATTCGTACGCAACTAAGAAATGAACTCATGAGTTTTCTTTTTGAACATGGTATTGGTACATTGATCCATTATCCAATTCCCGTGCACTTGCAGCCAGCATCGAGTCATTTTGGCTTTAAAATTGGAGATTTTCCTATTGCCGAGAATTTAGCTGATACATTGTTGAGTTTGCCTATTTGGCCGGGTATGACAGAGGAAATGGTAAAGTCCGTTGCAGATACAATAAAATTATTTTTTAAAAAATGAGCTATGGATTACCTCTCGTAACTATAGTGGCCCTTTGCTATAATCATTATGATTATTTAACCGAGACCCTTGATAGTATTCTCAATCAAGAGTATGAAAATTTAGAAGTTATTATTGTTGATGATTTTTCAAAAGATGATTCTGTTGAATTAATAGAAAATTGGCTGTCAAAAGAAACACTAAGCTGGAGTTTCATCCGACATGAAGTAAATTGGGGTATATGTAAATCTTTGAATGAAACGTTAGATATTGCCAATGGGAAATATTTTAAGATCATAGCTTGCGATGATTTAATGATGCCGAATTTTATTAGCACTATGGTAGAAAGGTTTGAACTTTTGCAGGAAGAATATGCAATGATTTATTCTGATGTCCAAACAATTAATGAAAATTCAGAAGCTTTCGGATTAACCCCATTTGTTGAACGTGGTTGGGACACTGAAGAGAAGGTGCCCTCAGGAGAATTATTTGATCAGTTGGCAGGGAGTTGTTTCATACCAGCACCAAGTACTCTCCTGCGAACTCGGGTTTTGCAGGAAATTCGTTTTGATGAAAGTTTAATTATTGAAGATTGGGACATGTGGTTGCAGATTGCAAAGCGATATAAAATCAAAGGAATTTCTGAAGCAATGATACATTATCGGATCCACCAAGCCTCAATGTTTCAGAAGAAGAGTCCTATATTTAGAGACCACGAACTTAGAACTGTAAAAAAGCACATGAATTATAGTAGTATCGCTGATATTGCCATAAAGGACTTTATTTACCGAAATAGCATGTTATCATTTCTTAATAACGGCGATCGTTTAGGTTATTGGTTATGGCAAAGATTTCTTATTAAGCCCAATTTCAGTAATCTGTTTCATGCTGTTTTGGCAAATATTGGAATTAGTTACGATACTAAGCGAAAATTTGAGCAAAAATGGATAGGGATTCAATAGATATATTGATCATATTTTTCAACAAAGTTGAACAAACAATTTGTTGTATAAACTCCTTTCTTGCGTCTGGTCAACAAATTTATGTATTGAATAATGGATCTGATGCTAAACAAGAATCTAAGCTAAGAAACAGATTCAAAGGAGTTGATAGAATACATATTTTAAATTCTGGCAAAAACTTAGGTCCAGCAGGCGGTAGAAACTATTTGATTAAACATACACAAAGCAAATGGATTTTTTTTGTTGATAATGATATTGTAATTGAACCATCAAATGGCTGGTTGGAAAAGTTTTTTTGCTATATAGCTAATTATACTTCTGCTGAGGTAATATGTCCGCGTATTTATAATGTGCACGAGGGTCTTTATATGGATCGCTTAAATGTAGTAATATCTGACAATAAACTTGTTTTACAGAGGGAGCTGAGTGAAGTTACTAATTTTTTTCCTGAAGGTGGTGCAATAGTTAACCGTAGTGTTTTTGATAGAAATGGACTTTACGATGAAGAGTTATTTGCATTTGAGGGCTATGAATTTGCATTGCGTGCATTAAGATCTATGGATGGAGAAATTAAGGTTCATCATACTAATGAATTTAAACTAATCCACAATCATAGTTTTCAGAAAATGAGTAAGGATAAAGAAGCGGTTAGGGAGCGTTATAACGAACATAGAATGAAGGCCAGTTATGACAGGCTAATCAATGAGTATAATATTACCTTTAGCCATGATTGGCACTGGTGGACAAAAAATCAAGTAGCAATTATGACTACACCTAAATTGATTCTTAGAATTAAACAGAAAATTTCAAATATATTAAATCGTTGAGACGTTCATTGGCTGTCCTATTGGTTACATATGAGTTTCCACCTCATATGAATACCGGTGGTATTGGTAGTTACATGTTCCACCTGGCTAGGATGTTGAGTAATGCAGGTCACAAAGTAACAGTGTTTTCTGCCACGCACAATGGTCACTCTATTCATAAAATTGTAGAAGATAGCTATGTAAATTACATATTCCCTGTTTCCTCATCAATTGAATTCAGAGAAGCAGTGCGCGTTTTTTTTCATGAATTTATCGATAATGAATGTATTGACATAGTGGAAAGTCCTGAGGTTGGTGCATGTGCACTTGGTATAAAGCAAGATTTTCCTGGGATACCATTGTTGGTGAGGCTTCATACTCCAGGTGTTCTAATAACCAAAGTTTCTAACAGTTACCAGCCTATTTATACTAAAATAAGATATGTGGCGGGTTCACTATTGAGAGGAAGGTTTGATCTCGGATATTGGTCTCGAGTAGATAAAAATCGGAAAAAAGATCCAGAATTTCAAATTTGTTTATTTGCAGATTACTTGGTCTCCCCATCTGAAGCACTTGGTATTTACCTAAGCACATTTTGGCAATTTAATAAATTAATTCAAGTTATTCCTAATCCATTTCGGGCAGATGATGATTTACTTGCTTATCCAATACATGGTCGAGACAAATTGATTTGTTTCGTGGGAAAACTTACCATTTTGAAAGGAATGTTTGCATTGACAAAAGCTGTTAATCGCATTTTACAACAAAATCCAGATTATCGATTTGTGTTTGTTGGTAGAGATGAGGCCGTATCGTCCAGAATACCATCAATGCGCGGTTGGATGGAAAAAAAACTAAAACGTGTAATGAGCCGGGTGGAGTTTACGGGTCCTTTGAGTAGGGAGGGAGTTAATGAATTGCTTGGAAAGAGCAGAATATGTGTGGTGCCTAGCCTATGGGAAAATTATCCTACAATAGTATTAGAGGCGATGGCAGCTGGTACAGTATTGGTGGCATCTGATAGAGGTGGAATTCCAGAGATAATTCACAATGGAAAAACGGGCTATCTAATTAATCCACGGAAGCCCTCAAAAATTGCCAACGCAGTAAATAAATTTATTTCTAAGGAATCTGAGCGACAAGAAATTGCTGCCGCCTCTAGGGAATGGATACTTAATTCTCAAACAGATATTGAACACTCTATTCTTGATTTATATCAGTTTGCAGTACATAAATAAATGAATCAAGATTTGCCACTTAAAATCTTCCATTTTCATAATGGTTCAGGCGGGGGAGTACTTTCTGTTATTCGAAATCTTCTTGCTTTTCGACAGAGTTCAATTGTTGAAAACCACGTAATTTATACAATTAATAAGGAAGAAATTCCTGTTTACAGTATACATAATTTAGAAGGAGCTACTAGTGAAAGAGTTTTTTATTATAGCTCTAAATGGAATTTTTATCATACTTGTAGGCAATTAGCATTGTTGTTGCCAGATAGTAAATCAGTTATCGTTGCCCATGATTGGATGGAATTGGGAATGATTAGCAATCTTGGCTTAAGCAATCCAACTGTACAGTTTTTACATGGGGATTATGACTATTACTACCGTCTTGCAATATTACATGAAGATAGCATTGATCAATATATTTGTGTTGCCGATCGGATTGCCGAACAATTAAAATTAAAGATGCAAGGCAATATCTATGCAGTGCATTATTTGCGCTTTCCTGTTCCTAAAGTTCCATTGCTTCAATTGAAAGATGCAGATTTTCATATTGTTTTTGCTGGGCGATGTGAAAAATCTAAAGGGTATGATTTATTACCTGTTATTAATAAGATCTTAGAGATAGATGTACAATATGTACATTGGCATATAGCTGGACCAGGCTCGGATTCTGAAGAAAATCAGAAAATATGGATGGCACCCAATGTGACATTTTATGGGAACCTTGAACAGCCAGAACTACAAATGTTATTGTGCAAGGCTCATGTATTTATATTACCATCCTTGAGGGAGGGTATGCCGGTATCAGTTGTAGAAGCGATGAAAGCGGGTGCCATACCGGTGGTAAATGACTTAAAAGGTGGTCTACAAGAAATAATAATTGATGGAGTTACAGGCTTTCTGATAAATAACAATGAACCAAGTATGTTCGCGAAGCGATTGTCTTTATTGATAAATAATGAAAATTTCAGACAAAAAATGGCGGCAGCGGCGGCCTCTTTCGCCAATGATTATTTCTCGCCCGAGAAAAATACTTTGCTTATTGAGGAGATTTTTATAAATTCATCTAAAAATGTCAAGATGAAAAAATCAAAGAAAATATATGGAAGTCGACTTGATTATCCAATAATTCCCAATAGTATGACATATTGTTTTCGCTCGTTAACTAGGTTTTTTGGTAGGTACTACGAAATTTAGGTCGACGTTTATTTGTTGAGAGTCTAAATTTATAATATTACAGATATGAAAGAGTTAATAGAGATAGATGGTGTTCACAATCCATTACTGAGTGTTTTAATGACGGCATACAATCGACAAGAATTTATCTCTGAAGCAATAGAAAGTGTATTATTGTCGACTTACGAAAATTTTGAATTAATAATTGTGGATGATTGTTCTAAAGATTCTACAGTTTCAATTATTCAATCTTTAGCTGAAAAAGATAATCGTATAAGGTTTTATCTAAATGAAAACAACCTTGGTGACTATCCAAATAGAAATAGAGCTGCCTCATTTGCTCGGGGTGAACTTCTCATCTATGTTGATTCAGATGATACCATTCATAGCGATGCTCTTGGATATATTGTTGATTCGTTCACTAAGTTTCCTAGTGCTAGTTATGCTACAATATACAGAGGTGGCAATAAATCAATGCCATCTCTCATAGGATCACATGAAATTATTGAGAAACATTTTTTTAAAGAATCGATATTGCATTTTGGACCCGGTGGTACGGTTATAAAGAAGAGGTTTTTTGATCAAATCGGTGGTTTCCCTGAAAGTTATGGGCCGGCAAATGATATGTATTATAATATCAAAGCGGCTTCAAATACTTCTGTAATATTAATACCTTATGATTATCTAAATTACAGAATTCACAGCGGGCAGGAGAGTAATAATGTATATTCCTATTTATACCAAGGTAATAACTATTTTAGGGATATTCTTTTGTTGAGTGAATTACCCATAAGCGAAGTTCAGCGAAAGTTTTTACTGCAAAAATCGAAAAAAAGATTCCTAGTGAACTGGATGAGATATTTTATTAAAACAAAAAAAATTAAAAAATCGATAGATTTGTTTAAACTCGCAAATTTTGGTGTGAAAGATTTTTTTGAAGGTTTGATAGCGTAAAATTTGATAATAATAAGTTGACATGAAAATTGTAATTGTTTCTGAATACAATCATTTAACTTCAATTGGTGGTACGGAATATTACACTCATATGTTAGCGAAAGGTTTAGCATCATCTGGTTTTCAGGTAACATTTATTTCATCAGGACGGCAGAAAAGCGGGTTGGAGGAATTTGTTATCCCTATCAATGGTTCTTCTTATGTATTGATGCTTTTACCGCACACAACATACACTGATGATGAAGTAAAGCAACGTGTGATTAGCAGTTCTTGGAGTGAAATACACACTTTGCTCCAAAGATTAGAACCAGATATTATCCATGTTCATACGCTGTCTACATTTTTTAACATTCGTCATTTTGAGGTTTGCCATGGTGAATTTAATCGAATAATTTTTACTTCCCATGTGCCCGAGCATTTTTGTTTAAAAGGGGATATGATTCTAAATAATTTAGAGCCATGTGATGGATACATTGGATTACAGTGTAATATTTGTTTATTTACTGCTTCGTTTAAGAAGGGGGTTTCTTCGCTAATACGTGGGTATGTCGGCAGATTGAAAACTAATTTGGAGTCGATTTTTTCAATGGGTGTCCTCATTGTGTGTACTTCTGAGTGGCAAAAAAAGCAGCTCCTCTTAAATGGCTTGCCGGAATCTCAAATTTTTGTAATTAGGCAAGCATTAGATACAGACATATGTAATATTGTTATGCCATCACCACCTAGTAAAATCAAGTTGAGAGTTGGATATCTCGGGCGGTTAACTATTGAGAAAGGCGCTAAAATGCTATTAGATTTACTGTCCCAATCTATTCATTTTAAAGATGTTGAGTTTGTTTTAGGCATTCCTCCTAATGTAGATGCTGATTTATACAGGTCACTTAAAGATATTATAAAATTGCATGGAAATAAGATTAAATTAATGACTCATATTGGTGCTGACAACAAAGCGGACTTTTTTTCAAGTATTGATGTTTTATTTATCCCGTCTTTTTGTGTTGAAACGGGTCCGATTGTTTTGTTAGAAGCACTTATTCATGGAAAGGTTGTCATTGCTCCTGATAATGGTGGTGCAGCTGAATTCAGAAACGAATATTCAAATTTTGTAAAGTGTTATAAATGGAATGACTTAAAATCTGTTCTTAAATTGATTAATACAATTACTGAGAATCATCTTGACGCCAATACGGAGATGCGAACTGGTTTTAAACATAGTCGAGGACCATTTATTAGTCAGCACATAAAATTATATGAGACCCTCGCGGGTCGTGTCTGTCAGGTCTGAAATTTTTCATATAAAAAAAATTAAAATACATGAAATCTTATGATGTTGTCTGATAAAATTTCAAGAATTTGTATCCAAATTAGTATTTTTAATAGTGCAAAATAAAATTCTTTTCATAACAACGTCAAATTTAGCGACAAATCCTAGGCTTACAAAAGAATTGAAATTAGCGGTACAGAATGATTTTAAAACCACTGTATTGCAATTTATCCTGCCGGGATGGAGTGAAATTGTCAATGATGATTTAAAAAGACAATTTTCAAATACTGAATTTATAGAATTATCCGCGAGTAGGAAGCCTTACTTGGATTGGTTGTTGTCTAGTTTGTTAGAGTATTTGTTGAGGAAGATGCCACATAAATTAATGAATGTACGATTGTTGGCATATTCACTGAGTAAAAGATCTTATTTAATTTCGAATAAATTATCTAAATTATGTGACAATTATGATTGGGTTATCGCACACAACCCAGGTGCTTTTTATTCTGCGTATATTTTTTCTCAACGAAACAATTGTAAGTTGGGTTTAGATATTGAAGATTATCATCCTGGTGAATACAACGACTCACATTTGTCAAACCGGATGTTGAAATTGATGGAGTATGTTTTGCCGAAAGCGGATTATTGTTCATTCGCGGCACCATTAATTCAATTGGAAGTTGAGAAGCATATTCCAAACCATTCAAGTAATTGGTTTACTGTTATTAATGGTTTTCCGCAATCTGAATTTACAGAGCCTAAAAGAATAAAATCTGCAAAGTTTAAAGTGATTTGGTTTTCTCAGAATATTTCGACAGGGAGGGGATTAGAGAATTTTATTTCTGTGATGGGAGAATTTGAAGATGATATAGAATTACATTTGGTGGGTGAGCTGTACGATGATATTAGAAGTATGTTGTTTAATAATAGCCATAATATCATAATACACGCACCAATGAAACAAATGGAATTACATCAATTTTTATCCACTTTTACTGTTGGTTTGGTTACCGACCCTCCAATTAACAGAAATAGAGAGTTGGCAATCACAAATAAGATTATAGCATATTCGCAGGCAGGCTTATATATATTATCTGTTTCGGCAGATGGACATGATCAATTTTTAACAGAAAGCGAATTGAATTATCGAATTATTAAAAACGATAAAAAAGAAATAAGACAAGCATTAGTGTATTTAATTTCAAATCATGATGCCATTAAGAATTGTCAACACAAGCAATATAAATATGCTTGTGTAAATTCATGGGAATCAATTAACAGTAAGCTAACAGAAACTTGGCAAAATTGAGAAGAATCCTTATCATTACCCCACATTATCCACCTTCAAATTTGGCAGCGGTTCATCGCAGTCGGTTATTTGCTCAACATTTGCCGACATTTGGTTGGGATCCAATAATTCTTACCGTGGATGAGCGAGATTATGAGGAATCATTGGATTGGAATCTGCATGCTTTATTGCCCAAAAATCAACGTATCGAAAAAGTACGCGCATTTCCCGTTACAAAGCCCCGTTTGATAGGAGATATTGGATTGCGCGCTTTTTTTCAGCTGCGTAAACGAGCTTTGGAATTGGTAAAATCGGAGCGTATTGATTTTGTGTATATCCCAATTCCATCATTCTACGTTGCACTGATTGGGCCCTACCTTCATCGAAAAACCGGTGTAAAATACGGTATCGATTACATTGATCCATGGGTGCATCGATTTCCTGGCTCTGATAAATTGTTTTCAAGGCATTGGTTTAGTATGCATCTCGCCAAATTTTTGGAACCAAGAGCAGTTAAACACGCTGCATTGATTACGGGTGTGGCTGAAGGTTATTATCAAGGAGTTATAGATAGGAATCCGCATCTGAAAGAAAGTACTGTTTTTGCAGCAATGCCTTATGGTGGTGAAGCAATAGACCATGAAGGCTTAAAGGATTTAAATATAGAACCTTACCTCTTTAGTAAAAATGGTAAATTTCAGTTTGTGTATGCTGGAGCAATGTTGCCCAATGCCTATGGGCCCTTAGAGTCGATTTTCAAGGCAATCTCATCCGAAAAAATCCAGTTTGCAGATGTGGAATTTCATTTTATTGGTACGGGTTATTTAAGCAACGATCCGCACAGTTATAATATCAAACCATTGGCCGAAAAATATGGTCTTTGGGAGTCAGTTGTTTTTGAATACCCCAGACGAATTCCATATTTGGATGTTTTGGTGCATTTAGGCATTGCGGATGCGGTGTTTATTTTAGGTAGTACTGAACCTCATTATACACCCAGTAAAACTTATCAGGGCGTGTTAAGTGAAAAGCCGATTTTTGCGGTTTTACATGAAAAAAGTACAGCTGCAGATGTTGTTCAATCAACAGGGGCTGGTCAAATCCTCTGTTTTAATGGTACAGATGGGTTAGATGAATTAGAAGCACGATTCCTATCTACTGTTAGAAGTTTTCAGTTATTTGCCAAAAAATTTGACCCTAGCGATGTGAATCAAAATGTTTTTGAGCGGTTTTCCGCGAAATTGGTTACTTCGAAATTGAGCAATCTTCTAAATAAATTGTAAAAAAAATTAATATGAAAGAATTAATCTCAAGATTGTCAGTTTTTTTGAAACGAGAACAAACCAATAAACCAGGTAAATCTATTTTGTTTTTAGTATTGAATAGGCTAGTAGAAAAAGCAAAAATGCATTATAAAGA
>Ga0255131_1000614_pt1 | contig 11254 bp, 11 predicted proteins | sample Law_Yuk_RepC_8d_FD_188554 | JGI IMG/M metagenome (GOLD analysis project Ga0255131, IMG submission 188554) | Freshwater microbial communities from St. Lawrence River, New York, United States - Law_Yuk_RepC_8d | ecosystem: Environmental > Aquatic > Freshwater > River | place: USA: New York... | reverse complement strand
CTTTCTCGGGGTCGTTGTGTGTTAAAGACACTTTAACATGACGTTTGAACTTAACATGACAACGTTTGGATGCATATACATCCAAACTCGCCTCTTGAGTATCCTTTAAATATCTAGAAGCCACTAATACTTCTTTTTTATTATCATCATATACTAACGAAACTTCCGGTACTAATTCTGGATTTTCTGCTTCACCTGAACCAGTCAAAGCTCTACTTACTGTGGCAGATATCACCTCTCCAAAATTTTCACGATCAGTACTGCTAGCTTTAGCTCGCCTTAGAAACTTCGCAGACAAAATGGAGGGTTTTAATTGATAAAAAACACCCCCAGGTCCTGTAACTCGACCACTGCCTGTAACTCCACCAGTTCTCTGAACAGAAGCAGCGTCAAACTTGTCGATTTTTAAATAGCTTTGTGATATCAAAGCACTCCTCTCATGATTAGGAAACTAATTAGAACATATAAGATTTGTAGAAGCAAACAATCTAATAAATTGCATAATTTTCTTATCCTGATTATGCAAAGATATCACATTAACCAAGCTTCATTACACTATCGGCTACAGCAGCTACTTCTTGATTATGTGTCACAATAATGAGAGATATATTTTGCGCCTGCACACGCTTTACTAGCAACGCTAGGACATTTTGGGCAGTTTCATGATCTAGGTTGCCAGTCGGCTCATCTGCAAGTATAATTTTAGGATTATTCATAAGCGCACGAGCAATAGCAACGCGCTGCTGCTGGCCACCAGAAAGCTCTCCTGGCATATGAAAAGTACGATTTTCAAGATCAAGAGATGTCAATATCTCATCTGCAACATCTAGTGCTTGTGCGTAATTGCGTCCCGCGATCAAACTAGGCATTGCTACATTTTCTCTTGCTGAAAAATCTTTCAACAAGTGATGATATTGATATATAAAACCCAGCGATTCTAAGCGTAATTTGGTGCGTAATTTATCATCATTTATGACTGCTTGACCATCGATTATTATCTCGCCTGAATCTGGCTTATCTAATAGTCCTGCAATATGCAAGAGCGTAGATTTTCCACTACCAGAGGCGCCAACAATAGCAATAATTTCCCCGGCTTTTACCTGAAGAGAAAAATTTTTTAGCACATCAGTTGAAATTACAGATTGCTGATAGGATTTACATATATTTTGTAGTTCTAACATTGTCTTATTCATAGCGCATAGCCTCTACTGGATCAGTACTAGCAGCCCTATAGGCCGGATAAATTGTTGCCAAAAAACATAATATAAGAGACAAAGCAGTTACTCCTATTAAATTTGACATTTCTATTTTCGATGGCAAATGCATCAAAAAATATAAAGCATAATCGAACAATTGAACACCTGTCATTTTTTCTAAAAATCTCCTTATATTCTCAATATTTGCAGCAAAACTATATCCAAGTACAACACCTAAAAAAGTCCCTATAGAACCTATCATCATACCATTAATCACAAAAATCAGCATAATATCACCTTTACTAGCACCCATAGTCCGCAGAATGGCAATATCATGAGTTTTATCTTTCACTAGCATAAAAAGGCTCGAAATAATATTAAATGCGGCAACTAAAATTATTAGACTCAATATAGTAAACATTGCCATACGCTCTACTTTTAGCGCATTAAAAAATTGGGCATATTGAGTTTGCCAACTTGTAATATTAATAGTGTTATCATCTAGATTTTTGTATAATTCTTGCACATAGATATCAGCATTATCTGGAGTATTACTATGCACTTCTATCATATTTACATTCTCTATAGAAAGTAATGCAAGAGCTGTTTCTATAGGCATTAAGATAGTAGCTGAATCAAAATCATATAGACCAGTTGAAAATATTGTAGCTACAATAAAATCTTTAGTACGTGGCATAGAACCAAAAGCTGTGGAAATCACCTGAGAAGAAATAATTTTCACCCTATCACCAAGTCTTATGCCCAAATTATTTGCAAGCTCTAAACCTATCGCAATATTATTTATATCATTAAATTGGAGCAAATCTCCGAAAATAATGTTATTAGTAATTTGATGTTTTTTAGCTAAATCCGAAAGTCTTACACCCTTAATAATGACGCCCACTGAAGTCCTAGGTCCAACAGCAAGCCCCTGACCTATAACTAAAGAACTAGCATTATCTACAAAGGATTCCTTGGATAATTTCTCAATAATAGTATCTTGATTACCAATAGACCTGCCAATTGATGTAATTGTAATATCGCTATTGAGTCCTATGATATTTTTGGCAAGTTCTGCTCTAAAGCCATTCATAACAGACATTACCACTATCAAAGCAGCAACGCCTATCATCACGCCTATGAGCGAGAATTTAGAAATGAAAGATACAAATCTCTCATTCTTTTTTGCGAAAAAATAACGAAACCCAACTTTGCTTGCAAATTTATAGCACATTAAATTCACCCAATATCTTTGCAACAGCAGCCTCTACAGGTAGATCTTCTTTCTCACCCGTTTTCCTATGCTTAAGCTCAACTAAGCCAGTCATAGCCTTTTTAGGTCCAATAATAATTTGCCAAGGCGAACCGATTAAATCATGTGTAGCGAATTTGTGCCCAGCTCTGTTGTCTGTATCATCATATAATACATCGATCTTTGCAGCAGTGAGGACTGCATAAGCTCTCTCTGACAAAGATTTACATGCCATCGCATCATAGGCAAGATTAATTATAGATACCTTAAATGGCGCTACAGATGCTGGCCAAATAATACCATTTTCATCATGGCTTGCTTCAATAATTCCTGCGACAATACGGGATACTCCTATTCCATATGAACCCATTTCTAGAGGCACCATTCTTCCTTCAGCATTATTTACTTCTGCACCAAGGGATGTTGAATATTTATTACCAAAATAGAAAATATGCCCTACTTCAATACCTCTTTTTTCTACAAGACATTCCTTAGGAACAGGGCATTTTGCGGGATCATGCATTTCATCGGCAGCAGCATAAAGCGACTGCATCAGATGAATATTGATACCATTATCTTCAGCCACTATATCAAATTTTCGATCATAATAAACAGCACTTTCGCCTGTATCTGCAATAATATGAAATTCATGACTCATATTGCCACCTATAGGCCCAGTTTCTGCTCTTACTGGTATCACATCCACACCCAAATCACGGAAAGTTTTTATATAGGTAACATACATTTTATTATATGATGCAATGGCACTTGCTTGGTCAATATCAAATGAATATGCATCTTTCATCAAGAATTCTCTACCTCGCATCACACCAAAACGAGGGCGGATTTCATCTCTAAATTTCCATTGGATATGGTATAGATTCTTTGGCAAATCCTTATAGGATTGAATATTATCTCTGCATATACTGGTAATTACTTCTTCATTTGTAGGACCAAAAAGCATCTCATTATCATGCCTATCTTTAAACCTTAGCATTTCCTTGCCATAACCATCATAACGCCCAGATTCTATCCATAATTCTGCTGGTTGTACGCATGGCATTAACATTTCTATACATCCTGCGGCATCCATATTCATACGAATTATTTCCTGTACATTTTTCAGCACTTTAAGGCCTAAAGGTAACCATATATAAATCCCAGAAGATTGTTGACGAATCATCCCCGCACGGAGCATCAATGAGTGTGATGTCACTTGGGCTTCGGTTGGATCTTCCTTAAGTACTGGTAAAAAATATTCTGATAATCTCATGCTATATGTCTCTTATGTTTTTAGGTCAAGTATACTATAGCAGAGATGCAAGTAAGATGGGAGTTTTTTATTGTATGAAAGTCAAAATGGTTTAATCCCACTCTCCATCTTCTATATTGACTATATTCCATCAAGACAAAAGCTTGGAAGGACGGTTGACTCAATCAGTGCACCATGACGTATGAAGTAAAATGATTTAGGTGGTATAGGCATTTTGATCCTTCAAATTTTTTATCGACAACAATACATTTTCTGGTAAATTTTCCCAATCACACCACTCCCACTTGGAGATCTTATCAGACTCCATATTTTGTACAACTTGCCCTTCTAGAAAATTACATTGCATAAAAATCATTCGTCACTGCAAAGAATTTGGGGGCTTGAATCTCTATCCCAATTTCTTCTTTTGCCTCTCTTATCACACAATCCTCGAAACTCTCTCCCAACTCAAGATGACCTCCTGGAGGACCCCAAGTTGGAGGCCAATCTGTTATCTTGTCTGTATTAATACGCTCTCCTAAAAGAACTGTATTATCCTTGAAAAGTAATATTCGTACTGCTACTAATGGCCTGTTTTTTATCATATTTATTCCTAGCTTGCGTGCTTTCTTTAATACACAGATAATAACTCTAACTTTTCTGACTCGGTGGAATTCGCTTCTGCGTCTATTAACGTTTCTATCTCTTGTAACACTCGCTCATATTCTCTTTCTGTCTTTATGATCAATACTTCCATAATTATACCTCTTTTGCATTTATTTTATCATATACCGCTCTCTTGCAAATCTTCTCCAACAAATCAATACAAACATCAGTCCGCCAATGATAGCAACAAACCCTCCCAACCCCATAATTCCCATACTTATCTTTGCATTCATCGAAAGTATAGTATCCGGATCTTTACGAAGCACTCCATATCCACCTGACCAAGCAAGCCCTCCTATATGCATCATCTGCCCTATCGCGTAAGTAATTACTTGTAGCTTTGCATATGTGCGCTCCTTATCATTCAGACCCAGAATGAAATATACCATTGTCATAACAGCTATGCTTATACCCACGATCGATCCATGATAATGCGCAGGGATCGTCACGTTTATATCAGATATTAAGATACCTATAATTCCACCAGCAGTAAAAAGTAATATTGAAAAATTAACACCAAAAAGCCATTGAGACTCCGTCTCTGCATAAATGATTTCGACAATAACTACCGCTATCATACAAGCTGCGGAGAAACCTCCAGCATAGCGCATATGATCCGTACAAAAACTAATAAATTCAGCACTATCTATATTATAAATCAAATGCACTGGCAGAAGAGGTATAACAGAAAGCACATTTATCCACATTACTAATATCTGTATTCTAGGAAATGCACGTTGTCCAAGAAGCCTTATCCAAATAACATACATAGTATGCATGTATAGAAATTGCAATCCATGCCCTCCCGACCAAAAAAGCATTTCGTAAAAACCATGCAGATCCATGGGATAAATAATTTCAATATTTAGCTTATCATATGATAGAATTAAGCAAACTGCAGAGATTAAAAAGATACATCCCCCAATAAAAGCCGCATATTCATCATGCGTACGAGGCACCTTGCTCACCGACATTATGCTTATAAGAAATATAACTGTTATGAATATGCTCAAACCCATAATAAATATTATGTTGTCTAGCATAGGGATGTAATTATTCATTATAGGTTCAGTACCTGGCAACAACGGAGACAGGGCCATCATGATAATACCAGCACAAGCTGCTTGGTACATAATGCGTGGCATAAAAAAACGAATGTTTTTTAGCCAAATTATTATAGATCCAGCAAGTAGCCAAACCAATACAGAAAGATCTACATGAACTACAAGAGCGGTTTTAAAAAACTCTTTATTTGTAATAAACGCAGATATTCCAGGTGTCCGCAAGAATACTAGAATAATAGAATAGAGCCCTGAAAGACCTAGAGCTCCAACACCAATTTTAGTCCAAATTAATTCTTGTCGTATTAAAGCACGACTATTTTCACTTGAGTTCATATTTGTTGCTTAATGTTATATATCGATTACCATCATCCTCAAACCCCAACTCAATAACCGCGCTTTCTTCTGGCAAAAGATCAAAAATTACTTCTGGCCATTCTATGATACAAATATTTTTGCCATTCATCGCATCTTCAATTCCAAGTTCAAATATTTCGCTTCTATTATGCAGACGATACAAGTCATAATGATATATTTCATAAGAGGACGTTTGATATATTTGCAACAGCTGGAAAGTAGGGCTAGTAACATGCGTTTGACGCCCCATAATATTACTAATAATATGTTTTGCAAGAAATGTTTTCCCAGCACCCAAACACCCCTTCAAAGCAATTATACTGCCTGGCTTCAAGGTTTTTGAAATTATATTCGCTAATTCTATTGTCTTCGTTGGAGATGTAATATTCTGTCTCTTCATACTCTTTTCAAATGGTCTATATTCTTTTGTAATGAGCCATCTATAATAGATTAATATAACTTTTATACAATAAACAATCGCATGAGTTGCATATTTTGTTTGAAAATTTATATCAATAAAGTAAGTATACCATAATAATAGGAATTAAAAAAAGGATTCAAGACGATGAGATGGAACGATGCCGAAGAACTCGCAAAAGCTTTAGAAGAAAATTATCCAGATGAAGATTTAGAATATTTAAGTCTCAACGATGTTGAGGATCTAATTTTAGAACTTTCTGATTTTGAAGATGACCCAGAAGATGTAACAGATAGAGCCTTACAATTGGCAAAAGAAGAATGGACGCATATCAGAGAAAAAACTGGTCATTAATGAATCATATTTTAAAGCCTATTAATATTATTCATCAGTATGATTTGTTTTTAGTGGATATTTGGGGCGTAATATGCGAAGGAATAGATTGTTACCCTGGAGTAGTCAATTCTCTCAATTGGATATCTAAACAAAAATCCTTATGTTTTGTTTCAAATTCCCCAAGATTAAAAACAGGTGTAAAAGCAAGACTAGAGGGCTTTGGAATAGAAGTAAATGAGGATATGATTTATTCCTCAGGCGAAATAGCGGCCCTCATGATCACTGATAGCTCACGATATCTCAATATAGCCATTCCTAAAATATACCATCTCACTAATGATACTTTCCAAGATATTTACCAGTCCACTAATTGGCATTTTGTGGATAAAATTTCAGACGCAAATATATTACTAGTAACTGCACAAATGAAAGAAGGCGAAGATTTAACGCAATATGATACGCTGCTTGATGAGGCTGCAAGATTAGGCATAGTATGTATCTGCCCGAATCCTGATACTATAATTCCATCTGGAGATTCACGCACTTATTGCCCTGGATTTATAGTAAAAAATTATAAAAGCGAGCTAATTTACACTGGCAAACCTCATAGCGCTATTTTTGATCCTGTTTTAGCTAAATATAGCGACATTCCAAAGCAACGTATTTTAATGATTGGCGATACTCTTGATATGGATATATTAGGAGCTCAAAACGTTGGTATTCAATCGGCTCTAGTACCGACTGGTAATGCAAAATTACTACGTGAAAAACTCAGGCTAAATAAGGATGATTTTGTGTCTATTAGGAAGCATATAGACGTGCAGCCATCGATCTTTTTAGACTTAGGTTAGCTCGATATCTTCACACTCTCCTCAGCTACAATCAACTTCACCATTAGAAAGGCTAAAGCCGTTGTAATACTGAGCCCAAGGAACAAGGTTGTAAATCCTAAAATACCATATCCATGGATGTGAGAAATAATATAATTCACGATAGCTACAATAAAATAGTAGCATGATCCAAAAATAGCACCTACAGATCCTGATATATGTTTGTAATCCACCAATGCAAAATGCAGTATGTGTGGAACAGCAAAAGTATGACCAATAGCATGCATCATAGTAGGAACTACAACTACCAATATTACTACAGGCCTACTACTTGTTGTATCCAAAAAGAACGATCCAAAAAACATCATGGAACATGCTATAAGACTTAAAATCACACCATACTTTATTACATCATAACTATTATGCTGCTTGCTAATAAAATATTTATTGACCAAACCACCAAGCAGGTTTGCGCCTGCAACACCAAAACCAAGTAGCCCGTATTCCGATGGTGTCAGTTGCAAATATTCAATAAAAATAAATGGCGCTTCAACGTAAAAACCTATCGTCATGCCACTCACACAACCAACAATCAAAGCATAAAGCATGACTTTTTTATCTGCTACAACTTTTACAAAGACACGCATATAAGAAAGATCCCTTGCACTACCTATATGCTTACTAGTTTCAGGCAAATAATACGAACATAGAACAATCAAAACAACACTAACAATCGCAAGAAGCCCGAAATTTGCAGCCCAACCTATATATTCCACAATATATCCACCCATAATCAGACCTACAGAAGGAATAAAAGCTAAGCTGATTGCCACGCTTGCATAAACATTTGCAAGCCCAAATCCATCAAAAGAATCACGAGCCATAGCCTGAGATAGTACTGACCCGACGCTAATTCCAAATGCCTGTATAAATCTACAGATAAGCAGCATATATATATTAGTTGAAAGACTACACATGATAGATGCAATGCAATATAATGCTATTCCCATAAAGACAAGCGGCCTGCGACCCGTAAAATCTGAAAGCCTACCGATGATGAATATTCCTAGGGCAAATCCTACAAAATACACACTAGAGGAAAGTTGTACTAAATTACTGCCTACGCCTAGTGCACTAGCAATTTCAGGCAAAGCAGGACTACAAACCCTCTCAGTTGCATGAGAGAGTCCAAAGAGACATAAAAGGAGCCAAATAGGTATAGGGCCAACGTTCTTTACCATAGTACTTCGGTCGATTAAAGGAGATATTTTACACTATCTTTTTAAAAAGTGCTATAGAGATCATGAGGCTAACTAGATATAATACTACTATTTTCATTTGACTTTACCTCCTAACAGTACTACACTCCAGCGTAACTTATCGTTACCATAGTTATGCATACTCAGTAGTAAGCAGATGGAGCGAGAAAGGAATGGGTTTCTAAATTAGAAATCCAATTTTTTTTTTGTCTTTATCCATATCATAAGTATTTGTATGACACAGCCTAATTCCAGCGCTTCTAATCCCCGCACTTTTTCTAGTAAATTACGTACAATTTTTTGGCCTATACATGGCTATGAGCTCAAGAAGTTTGTGCCTATGGCATCCTTGATGTTCTGCGTGCTTTTTAGCCAAAATGTCCTTAGAATACTCAAAGACAGCATAGTAAGCTTTGCCAAAGTATATTGCGTGACACCTGCCGCAGCTATTTTTGTAATTGTATATGCAAAAATGGTCAATACTTATAGTTTTGAGAAAATTCACAATTATCTTCTGGTATTTTTTGTAACATTCTTTGCAATATTTTCCTTTCTAATATATCCAAATGCGAAATTATTTCATATGGACCCCTCTACCATGGAGAATTTGATGATGCTACATCCTCATTTAAAATGGTATATTGCCCTATTCGGTAATTGGAGCTATATAATCTTTTATGTACTCGCGGAACTATGGCCAAACATTTTTTATATACTACTTTTTTGGCAATTTGCGAATGAAATCACTACCACAGAAGAGGCGGGACGTTTTTATACACTATTTTCGCTAGTTGGAAATTCCTCGCTCATCATAGTGGGTGTGATGATTATGAATATCGCATCAGAAGAATCTGTTATACAGAAATATTTTGATACAATAGATAGTCATGTAGTGCTTGTACAGGGCGCCACTTTAACTGTTGTTGTTTCATCTATAATATCTATTTTCCTTGTTAGATTTGTATGCAAAAATGTTATGTCTGATCCTAAGCTTTATTTGAAAGCCAAAAGCGATAATACTCCTCGCACCAAAATGGGTCTCAAAGAAAGTTTCAAATATATTGCACGATCCAAATATTTATGGCTCCTACTTATTTGCTCAGCGGCATTTGGACTTAGCATGAATTTGGTTGAAGCTGTCTGGAAAGCTAAGATAAAAGATCTATATTCTACCGTAAATGCTTATGCTGAATTTAATGGCCTGACTATTTTATGGACCGGAATTGCTATTATGATCATGACTATAATTGGCAATAATATTATGCGCAATTATGGCTGGTTTGTGGCAGCTGTTATTACCCCTATAATGATAATGGTCACAGGCATTATGTTCTTCATGCTGGTAGTGTTTGATAAAGAAATGTTTACATGGTTTGATAATGCGATGATTATGACTCCTCTTGCCATGGCAGTATCTGTTGGAGCTATGCAAAATATTCTTGCTAAAGGCACGAAATATTCCATATGGGATACTTCTCGGGAAATGCTGTATATTCCGCTCGATAATGAGCTTCGTACTAAGGGCAAAGCAGCTGTCGATGTTGTAAGTTCTAAAATTGGAAAATCCTCTAGCGGACTAATACAATCTATACTTTTTGTATTGATTCCATCCGCGAACTACACTTCTATATCTCCATTTTTAATGGTTATATTCATAATAGTGTGCGTGGCGTGGATATACGCAGTAAGAAAGATATTTCATGAATATAAAAAATTGATTTAAAACCCACTTTTTGATCATCAACTCATTCTGGATTGTTATTCCCGCCTTTCCTGGTGTGACAGTGGAGGCGTAATACCATATGTCGAAATTAACACGTAGATGCGCAATTTAATTTAGAAAATGGTATAAATATATATATAATTTTTACTATACTAGATGAACAAGGATCAACGACTTAAGCAGAGTTCAAATCATTTCACTATAACTCCACGAGCAAAACATGCATAATATCACTGTAGAAAACCACGCCACACCTATGCGTCTAGATCGTTATTTACGTAGCATAGACCCTCTTCTCACACAAGGAATTTTAGAGCAATATTTGCGCAAAAAACTCATCTTAGTAAATGATGCGAAGGCTATAGCTTCATTACGTATTTCTAATGGCGATAGAATTATATTCGACAAAACAATAGCAAAAAAAATTCAACCTAGGGACAAGGATTGCCTAACCAGCCCTATTATAGCAGCACTTGCTAACAAAATATTGGGAGAATATCTGATATATGATCACCCATCTTTTTTAGCAATCAATAAGCCCTCTGGACTTGCAACACAAGGCGGTAGTAAAATTAGCCTTTCGATAGATGATGCACTTCGTTTTCTACGCTCAGACGGCATGGATCTGAAACTAGTGCATCGTTTAGATAAAGATACGAGCGGCGTTTTGCTCATCGCAAAAAAACGAGAAATTGCTGATAAATTTATGCATGCTTTTAAGAAGCACAAAGTAAACAAAACATATATGGCAATCCTATCACATATTCCTAGAAAGTCTTCTGGTCAAATTAAATCTTATCTTATCAAAGAACGTGACTTCGAAGTAAGCTCTTATGCAACAGAAGTAGACGGCAGCAAGGAAGCTATCACGGATTATGAAATCATCAATACACAAGAGCGCTAC
>Ga0255131_1000610_pt1 | contig 11328 bp, 8 predicted proteins | sample Law_Yuk_RepC_8d_FD_188554 | JGI IMG/M metagenome (GOLD analysis project Ga0255131, IMG submission 188554) | Freshwater microbial communities from St. Lawrence River, New York, United States - Law_Yuk_RepC_8d | ecosystem: Environmental > Aquatic > Freshwater > River | place: USA: New York... | reverse complement strand
GGACTAGAAAGGCCAAAACTAGGTCTTCCCAGCATGCCTCTTCCACGCCCCTCCTCATTCAACGGAAACACCCTCAGCATCATCATGGGGGGAGGTCAGGGGACTCGATTGTTCCCACTGACCCGGGATCGCGCCAAGCCGGCTGTGCCGCTGGCTGGCAAGTACCGGTTGGTCGATATTCCCATTTCGAACTGCATCAACAGTGGCCTGCGCCGCATCTATTTGCTCACGCAGTTCAACTCGGCTTCGCTGCACCGGCACGTCTCCCAGAGCTACAAGTTCGATCACTTCAGCGGCGGCTTCGTGGAACTACTGGCGGCCGAGCAGAGCTTCTCCAGCACGAGTTGGTATCAGGGAACGGCGGATGCGGTGCGTAAGAATCTTCAGCACTTCAAGAACAACGACTTCGAGTACGCGCTGATTCTCTCGGGTGACCAGTTGTACCAGATGGACTTCCAGTCGGTCCTTCAAGCGCACATCGATCACTCTGCCGACCTGACCGTCGCGACCATACCCGTGGCCGCGCGCGAGGCTTCGGCGCTGGGCATCATGCAGGTCAATCCCGAGAACCGGATCACCCGTTTCGTTGAGAAACCGAAGGATCCGGCGGTGTTGGAGTCCATGAAGCTCGACCGTGCCACTTATCCGAAGTTGGGCATCCAGCGCGATGAAGACCTCTACCTCGCCTCAATGGGTATTTATGTTTTCAACCGCGACGTCCTCTTCGAGTTGCTGAACAACAATCACACCGATTTCGGCAAGCACATCATTCCGGGGGCCATCGAGAATCAACGGGTCTACTCCTACATTTTCCAGGGATACTGGGAGGACATCGGAACCATCCGCAGCTTCTTCGAGGCCAGTCTCGATCAGACGAGTGATCGGCCTCAGTTTGATTTCTTCAACCCCACGGTTTTTACACGGCCCCGCTACCTGCCGGCTACCCGCATCGAGAGTGCAGCGATCGATCACGCGGTGATCGCCGACGGGTGCACCATTGACCACGCACAGTTGCGCCACGCAGTCGTGGGTATTCGATCCATCCTCGACGCGGGGAGTTGCTTGAATCGCGTGGTGATGATGGGTGCCGACTACTACGACAACACCGAGAAGCGTAATCGCCCTGAAAACCAGGGGATCCCCATTGGCGTGGGCCGTGGAACGCGGATCGACAACGCGATCATCGACAAGAATGCCCGGATCGGCCGCCACTGCATTTTGTCGCCGGAGGGCAAGGCCGCCGATGTGGATCACCCCCTCTATTACATTCGGGACGGTATCTTGGTCATTCCCAAGGGGTCGGTCATTCCGGACAAAACCATCATCTGATCGGTGTTTCGCAGGATGGGGTGAGCGGACGTGTTGATCAGGTTTACAAAATGATCGCTTGCCTCCCCAGTGGGAATGATACTACTTTGTTGTTTCATTTGAGGCAATTCGCCCGTGAAACCGGGCAGAAATACACATTTCTATGGTTCGTATTCGTCTGAAGCGCGGCGGTAACAAAAATAACCCGGTTTACCGGATCGTAGTGGCCAATGGACGCAGTCCCCGGGACGGCAGATTCATTGAAGAGATTGGCACCTACAATCCTAAGACCAAGGGCAACAACTACACCTTGGACTTGGGTCGCGCCCAATATTGGATGGGTGTCGGTGCTCAGCCCAGCGAGACCGTGGCTTCTTTCATCAAGAAGTCCGTCAAGGTGGCTGCTGTTGCTGCTGTTGCTGCCTGAAGCGTTTCATCGCTGACACGCTGTCGCTATGCAGGCCTTCCTCGAGTTTGTGGTGAAGGAGTTAGTGGATGAACCGGAATCGGTCTCCGTGACTCCTGCCGAGCGGGGTGGCCTTACAGTGTACGAGGTGCGTGTCGCTCGCGAAGACGCTGGCAAGATCATTGGTCGTCGTGGCGGTACGATTCAGGCTATTCGGTCCGTGCTCCAAGTGGGCGCGGCCAAGGCGGGTCGCCGCTGCACGGTAGATTTGGTTGAGGACGAATAGAGCTCACCGACAGAGCTCTCCGACGGCCTAGGCTGTCGAGAGTTTGGGTCGCCACAATCCCGGTCGGTCCAAAGCTCCGGTCAATTCAAGGCCTCCTTCTACCACGCTTGGGTCGATTCGATCCAATCCATCTAGGTGTCTAGGTGAGGCCTATCTCGGTCCACCGTCTCTCAACTAGGTCTTTCTTGCACAGTCGTTTGCAGAGGGATCCATGGGTCCAAAGTTCCTCGGCTCCCCCGGTCTCAACTTGCAGTGACTGGCCTCTTGCGTTGATCGACCTTGATCGACCTTGGCCGACCTTGGGAGGGCTCATGGTTGGCTAACCGTCGGTTGATTCAGCTTGGTAAAAACCTCGGTGTATAAGCCTCGGTGTAAAACCATCGAGAACCAATCGTCTGGGTTTTAAACGCTTCGGCCTAGTGTTCTGAATCCCTAGTTTGCAGAGCGGATTCAGCGGCTGGAGGTTTTTGCACCAACTTGAATCGATGTTTTGTGGCGGAGTTTTCAGTGGATCTCAAGCACCTCCAAAAAACAGCGGGGTCGTGATTGGATTCGACCGAGGTTCTGCAGTATTTTCTCGCGGTCGCGTCAAATTCTAGGTTTCACCGTTGATGGATCCCTTGAGGTTCGTTGGCGCTTTTTTGAAGCCTGGTGGACGTGGTGCAAAAACGGGTGAGGCGACAAACTTTGGCGGAGTGCCCCATGAAGGTTGATATTTTGACCCTATTTCCGGAGATGTTCTCAGGTCCTTTGGACGAGAGCATCGTGGGGAGAGCTCGAAAGGCCGGGATTTTGGATCTCAAGATCCACTTTCTTCGCGACTGGGCTCATGACCGGCATAAAACGGTCGATGACCGACCCTTCGGCGGCGGACCAGGAATGGTTCTCAAGCCGGAACCGATCTTTGAAGCAGTGGAGTCCCTTCGGGGGCCAGAAACGCGAGTCATCCTCACCGCTCCCGGTGGGCGTCCATTCAACCAGGCAGTGGCTGGTGAATTGGCGGCCCTGAATCATGTGATCTTGATCTGCGGGAGTTACGAGGGGTTTGACGAGCGGATCTGGGAGCATTTGGCCGACGATGCCTTGAGCATCGGCGACTATGTTCTCACCAATGGCGCGTTGCCAGCTATGGTCATTGTGGACACCGTGACCCGCCTGTTGCCGGGAGCTCTTGGAGACGCGATGAGCACTTCCGAAGAATCTCATGGTGACGGATTACTGGAATACCCTCACTATACCCGACCTGCGGAGTTTCGCGGATGGACGGTTCCTGAGGTGCTCATGTCTGGGAACCACTCCGAGATCGCTCGATGGAGACAGAAAGAATCCATGAGGAGGACGGCCGAGCAGCGGCCGGATCTGTGGGAAAAGTACCGCTGGCGAAAACCGGGCAAATAGCCCAACTTCGGGCTGGTCGAGTTTAGATCGGATTTCGAATCGAAATCTGATAAATGCCAGATCGGCACTGAGGCAGGGGCAAAATTCTGGATGTCGAAATTCTGGATGTCGAAATTCTGGATGTCGAATTGACCGGCGGAATCTTTTTTGGAAAATTACATTTTTGTAAGATTGAGGGTTCGGGAAATTTAGTTTTGGAAATTTGAAGAGAACACAGCCATGAACAAGGCCGTATTGTTTGACAAAATCGAGGGCGAGCAGTTCCGCAAGGAACCCGCGAAATTCAACGTGGGCGACAGCGTCCGGGTGCACACCAAGGTCGTCGAGGGCGACAAGGAGCGTATTCAGATCTTCGCGGGCGTCGTGATCGGTGTCCGCGGCCGCGGTTTGAACCAAACCTTCACCGTCCGCCGTATCAGCTACGGCGAGGGTGTGGAGCGTATCTTCCCGACCCACTCCCCGCGCGTGGACAAGGTCGAGGTGGAGCGTCAGGGTTCTGTGCGTCGCGCCAAGCTGACCTACCTGCGCGGCCGTATCGGCAAGGGAGCCATGGCAGTTAAGGAAAAGGACACGCTGTTGACCGCCTAATCGGCACTCAGCTTCCTTTATTTCAAGAATCTTACGGGGTCCGGTGCCAAAGGTGCCGGACCCCGTTTTGTTGGCTTGGGCCTCGGCAAGGGTGGTTCCTGTCGGTCTTCTCCCGCTGGATTTGCTAGGGTTCTCCGCTTGATTATCTCCGGAAGAAACACAGGTAGAGAGGGTGAAATTGGGCGTTGTTGAACCCCGGCAATCACCCCGTTGGAATTGGTCGGAAGAAACCCCAAAAAATAGGGGGCTTCGGGGTTGACACTCATCGTTTTTTGAAGTGCTGTGAGTATTCACCTTCCCCTTATTCCAGTGCTTACCATTCTGGGTCCAAAATCATCGTCTTGCGGCTTTTGCGACGGCGTCTCGCGGCGGGGTTTTTTGCGCATTGGTGCGTTGGGCATGGGTGGCGTTGGTCTTTCCTCGTTGCTTCGGGCGGAATCGTCGGTGGGGCTTCGTCCTACGAGCCGATCCCACAAGGCGGTTATTCTCATTTTTTTGCCGGGTGGCCCCAGCCACCAGGACATGTTCGATCTCAAGCAGGATGCTCCGGCTGAGATTCGGGGCGAATTCAATCCGATCGCCACGTCGGTGCCTGGGTTGCAGATTTGCGAGCATTTGCCGCGGATGGCCAAGGTGATGGATCGATGCACGCTGATCCGGTCGATGGTGGGCATGGAAGACCGTCACGAGTCCTTCCAAACCTACACAGGTCGATTGAACCGGAATCAACCTCCAGGAGGCTGGCCGGCAATGGGGGCTCTGCTAGCAAAGCTTCAAGGTTCTGCCGATCCAGCTATTCCCGCCTCCGTCGGGTTGGCGCCTAAGATGGGGCATGTCCCCTGGTCCGATAATGGCGTGGCCGGTTATCTGGGAGCGGCCTATGCGCCCTTCGAGATCAACAAGGGAGGTGGCAAGGACGATATGGTGCTCAATGGCATCACCTTGGATCGCCTCGCTGATCGCCGAACGCTTCTGGGGGCCCTCGATGGCTTCCGTCGCGAGGTCGACACCAGCGGGCAGTTGGCTGGGGCTGATGCCTATACCCAGCAGGCTTTTGGCATCCTGACCTCCAGTCGTCTCATGCGCGCCCTGGATTTCAAGAACGAGGACCCCGCAGTCATAGCCCGTTATGGCCAGGGAGACTCCCGCAATCGGGACGATGGGGCCCCGAAACTGATGGAACAGTTCCTAGTGGCCCGACGTCTAGTCGAGGCGGGAGCCCGTTGTGTCACTCTCGCCTTCAGTCGGTGGGATCATCATGGCGATAACTTTGGAGCGTTGCGTCAGGATCTTCCGCTCTTCGATCAGGGGCTCAGTGCGCTCATCACCGATCTCCACGAGCGGGGATTAGACAAGGATGTGTCCGTGTTGGTCGCCGGAGAGTTTGGACGAACTCCCACCATCAACAAGGATGGCGGTCGCGATCACTGGCCTCGGGTCGGTTTTTCGCTATTGGCTGGAGGCGGCCTTCGGCATGGGCAGGTGATCGGATCCACCGACCGATTGGGTGGTGAGGCCGATTCTCGACCGACCACCTTCGGTGAGGTTCATGCGACTTTGTATCATGCTATGGGGTTGGACGTGAACAAGGTCACCGTTCCGGATTTGGGCGGTCGGCCCCAATTTCTCGTCGACCCGGGGGTTCAACCCATGAAGGAACTTGTGGGATGACCCTGACCCTTTGTTCTCAGACTGGCTTGTTTTTGCGTGAACATGCCAGGAGTCCCTTCACGTCTGCCTAGCCATGTTGACCCTTGCCGGACCCTCCAACCGTTTTTGTGACGGGATCTCCCGACGGAGTTTTCTCCGGATCGGCGGATTGGGATTGGGCGGATTGAGCCTGCCTCAATTGCTGCGGGCTGAGGCGGCTTCCGGGCTCCGGTCCAACCACAAGGCCGTGATCATGGTGTACCTTCCGGGCGGGCCGCCCCACCAAGACACCTTTGACCTCAAGATGGATGCGCCGGCAGAGATTCGCGGCGAATTCCGCCCGATATCGACCACCGTTCCTGGGTTTCAAATTTGCGAGCATCTCCCGCTATTGGCTAAACAGGCCCAGCGGTATGCGGTGATTCGTTCAATTAGCGACGCGATCGACGACCACTCTGATTTCATGTGCCAGACGGGTCGGCGCAAGGCCGGTGAGCCACCCGGAGGATGGCCGACCTTTGGTGCCAGCGTCTCCCGAGTGCTAGGTACGACCAATGACTCGGTCCCGGCCTTCGTGGGTATGGAACCGCGGATGCAGCACCGGCCTTACAATGCCGCCAATGCGGGCTATGCCGGGATATCGCATGATGCTTTTCGCCCTGCGGCTGACGCCAAGTCCGACATGGTGCTCAATGGCATCACCACCGATCGGTTGGCTGATCGTCGGGCCTTGCTCACCTCTTTCGACCGTTTCCGTCGCGAGGTGGATGCCAGTGGTCTCATGGCTGGGGTGGACGGGTTCAATCAGCAGGCCTTCGGCATGCTGACATCGAGTCGTCTACTTGAGGCGCTGAATGTCGAGAAAGAGCCCGCCGCCGTCCGGGAACGCTACGGCAAAGGCGATCCCAAGGTGCATGGCGATGCAGCCCCCATGCTCAATGAGCAGTTCTTGGTCGCCCGCCGATTGGTGGAGGCCGGAGCCCGATTTGTGACCGTGGCCTACGGCTTCTGGGATTATCACGGCAACAATTTCGGCAACGCCCGCAATGACCTGCCTTTGTTGGATCAAGCCCTCAGCGCTCTCATTGCCGACTTGCATGATCGAGGGCTCCAGAACGATGTCAGCGTCATCGCTTGGGGCGAGTTTGGTCGGTCGCCCACGATTAATAAGGATGGCGGTCGCGACCATTGGCCTCGAGCCAGCTGCGCCCTCCTAGCCGGTGGCGGCATGAAGGTGGGGCAGGTGATCGGGGCTACCGATCGTCTGGGTGGCGAACCCAGCGAGCGGCCGGTCCAATTCGGTGAGGTTTTCGCTACGCTGTACCAGAACCTGGGTGTCGATGTGAACAAGGTGACTCTTCCGGACCTCACCGGTCGCCCTCAATTCCTGGTCCCTGAGGGGTGTCAGCCCATGCGTGAGTTGGTTTCTTGATGGGGTTTTCTTCCATGCGCCTTTCATTCGATTTCATGAACTTTTTCTCGATGGTGGTGGTGGCCCACCCTAAGGCCTCGCAAGCGGCCCGGCGGGCCCTTGTGGGAGCGATGACCTTGCTGGTGGCTTTCGTGGTCGGCAGCCCCGGACTGCTCAAGGGTGCAACGCTCGAGTTGCACTATCGGGCCGGAGCGGGTGAGTTGGTCCTCGATTCTCAGGATGCCCGGCAGCAATTGCTGGCCACCTTGAATGGTACCCAGGATATCAGCCGTGAGGTGAGTTGGAGCGCGGAGCCTGCGGGCATTGTCCGGCTCGATACCACGGGCCGCGTTATTCCGGTGGCCGATGGGGCCGCGGTGATCTCAGCCAAGAGCCGTGACGGCGTGACGGCGCGACTTCCGGTCCGCGTCGTTCATGCGGGGCAGCCAGCACCGCTGCACTTCGCCAATCAGATTGTTCCGATTTTCACAAAGAATGGCTGCAATGGTGGCGGGTGCCATGGCAAGGCAGCCGGCCAGAACGGGTTTCGCCTCTCATTGCTCGGCTTCGAGCCAGACGAAGACTACGAACACTTGGTTCGCGAGGCCCGTGGGCGACGTCTGTTTCCGGCCGATCCGCCTCGATCCATGCTCGTGACCAAGGGGACGGCTGAAATGCCGCACGGCGGCGGCAAGCGTCTGGAAATCGGTTCGGATGACTACCGACGGTTGGTGCGCTGGATCGCTCAGGGGATGCCGGCCGGCAAGACCAACGCGGCCACTGTCCAGCGGCTCGAAGTTTTCCCATCAGCGCGGACGTTGGCACTCAATGGTGAGCAGCAGTTGGTCGTGACGGCCCACTACTCGGATGGTTCCACCGAGGACGTCACCCGAAGCTCTCTCTTTGAGGCCAACGACAAGGACATGGCCTCGACCGATGCCAATGGTTTGCTCAAAATCTTCAATCAGCCCGGTGAGTTTGCTGTGATGGTCCGCTATCAGGGTCAAGTAGCCACTTTCCGCGCCACGATTCCTCTTGGGGCCCCCGTGGATCGATTGCCGCTGGCCAAAAACTTCATCGACGAGTTGGTTTTCAAGCAACTCAAACAGGTGGGCATGCCCCCGAGTGAAATTTCCGACAAGTCTACTTTTTTGCGGCGGGTCACGCTCGATGTCGCCGGTCGATTGCCCACCCCCGATGAGGTTCGGGCTTTCGAAGCTGACACGGCCCCGGGTGATCGGGATCGGGTGATCGACCGACTGGTCGCCTCGACGGATTACGCCGATTACTTTGCCGGAAAGTGGGCAGCTCTGCTTCGCAACAAGCGCAGTGAGCCGAAGCATGCTCGCGGCACCATCGTCTTCCACGCCTGGGTTCGTGACAGTCTGGCGATGAATAAGCCCTACGATCGGTTCGTTCGGGATTTGCTGACGGCCTCGGGCGAAGTTTCGGAGAATCCCCCCGTGGCCTGGTTCCGTCAGGTTCGCACCCTTCAGACCCAGTTGGAGGACGTTTCCCAATTATTCCTCGGCCAGCGAATGCAGTGTGCTCAGTGTCATCATCATCCGTATGAAAAGTGGAGTCAGGCCGACTATTGGAGCTTTGGGGCGGCCTTCTCTCAGGTGTCCTACAAACCGGGTGTGCAACCCGGCGAAGAGATCGTCATTCACCGTCGGGGTGAGGCTAAGGCGACCAATAAAAAGAATGGCCAAGCCATGAAGCCCGCCGCCCTGGGACAGTCGGCCTTTGACTTGAGTGTCGATGATGATCCCCGGGTGTTCTTGGCGGATTGGATGACGTCGCCCAAGAACCCCTGGTTTGCCAAAGCGCTGGTCAATCGTTACTGGAAGCATTTCTTTGGGCGAGGCTTGGTGGATCCCGAGGATGACATGCGCGACACCAATCCTCCGAGCAACCCAGAATTGCTCGATGCCTTGGCCGCCCACTTTGTGGCCAGTGGGTTCGACCTGAAGGAACTGGTGCGCACCTTGGCTCGCAGTACCACCTACCAGTTGAGCGCCGAGCCCAATGCCTACAACGCTAAGGATCGCCACCATTTCTCACGCTTTTATCCGCGGCGTTTACCGGCCGAGGTCTTGTTGGATTCGGTGAACACGCTGACGGGTGGACGCAGCCAGTTCGAGGGGCTTCCGTCGGGCACACGAGCCATTTGTCTGCCTGACAACAGCTTTAATGCTCAAAGCTACTTCCTGACCGTATTTGGGCGGCCGGAGGGAAGCAGTGCCTGCGAATGTGAGCGCAGTATGGAAGCTTCCCTCAGCCAGAGCTTACACTTGCTCAATTCCAAGGACATCCAGTCCCGATTGAGTGCTGACGATTCCCGCCCGGCGCGGCTCCAAACCGACAGCCGGCCGGATCCGGTCAAGGTGGGTGAACTGTATCAGTTGGCCTACGCACGATCCCCATCGCTTGAGGAGGTCCAGCGGGCCACCGAATACTTGGCACGCAAGGCTGGGGCATCCAAGCCAGGCAAGGATGCAGCCGAGACTGAGGCCCTTCGGGTTAAAGCTCGCCGTGAAGCGTGGGAGGACCTCAATTGGGCACTCCTGAACACCAAGGAATTTCTCTTCAACCACTGACGCATGTCGCGGGTTTCTTGGGGTCATAAGATCACCGTGGGGTGGTTGTTAGTTGGTTGGTTGTCCATGGCGACTGCCTGGGCGCAGTTGCCATTGGCCAAACTCAACACGGTGTTTCCGCTGGGCGGCGCGGCCGGGTCTATCGTGGAGGTGGCGGTCAGCGGATCGGATCTCGATGAGGCAGACGGATTAATATTCTCGGATCCGCGAGTGACCGCCACTCCCGTGCCCGGAACCACTGACCGTTTTCGGGTCCAGTTGCCGGCTGAACTCTCTGAAGACCGGATCGACCTTCGTGTTCGGGGTCGCTATGGGGTGTCCAATCCGAGGGCCTTTGCAGTCGGGATGCCGGGAACGGAGCTGCGTTGGACCCAGGCTCCTTTGTCGCCGGCCCAGGCCTTCGAGTTGCCGTTGGAGGCAGTGGTCAATGGGCGTGTGGGTGCTCAGGAGGTGCTGTGGTTTCGGTTCCAGGGCGAAGCAGGCCAGGCATTGGGAGTTCAGGTGGAAGCCCGTGAACTGGATTCCAAGTTGGTGACCGACCTGGCGTTGACCGATGCCTCGGGGGCCGAATTATCCCGGGTGCGTCGCCGGGAGTCGTTCGATTTTCGGCTGCCTGCGCGCGGTGTCTACCTCGTGCGATTGAATGATTCTCTCTACCGGGGTGGTGATACCCATGGTTTCAGGTTGAAGTTGACCGCACGCCCGAGTGTGGCCTTCGCCGTGCCGCAGGTGCTGCAGGCGGGGCGTTCCCAACGGACCATCGTGTATGGGCATCGTTTGCCCGGTGGCCAAGCTTCCCGTGTCTTGGGAGCCGATGGGGAACCGATGGAGCAGCGGGAATTGGAGATCGTGGCGCCGGCCGAGCCGGCTCATCCCTCCGCCCTGGTGGGGACGCTCGGACAACCGTCAGCGACTCCGGTGGCATCGGGGTCCTGGCTTTGGCGGGGCTCCGACGGCGTGGTGCCGATGCGGGCTGTGCCGTTTGGTCTTACGGCACTTCCGGTGGTGGCCGGAGCTTCGACAGGTCTGGTTTCCGTCACGCTGCCTTGTGAATTCTCCGCCCTGTTCCCGGCCCGAGGGCATTCGAGTGGGGTGACCTTCGAGGCAAAGAAAGGGGACGTGTTCTGGGTGGAATTGACCTCGGAACGTTGGGGACATCCGGTCGATCCAATGGCATTCGTTCAACGGGCCAAGACTCCAGAGGCTGCCGCTACGGCTCCGGCTTGGGTGGACGGGTTGGAGTTGGCCGATACCGAACAGAATTTAGGCGATCGGGAGTTTCCCACCGCCCATCGGGATGCCGCCGCTCGCTGGGAGGTGCCCGAGACCGGTCAGTACCGTATTCTCGTGCGCGATGGGTTTCGACGGAGTGATGGCACTGCACAATATCCCTACCGGCTCAGCCTTCGCCGGGAAGCTCCGGATTTCCAATTGGTGGTCTTCCCGATGCCGCCAGCCCGTGCGGGTGAGGATCGCAGTATTCCGGTGCTCCCCTCGGTCCTTCGGCGCGACCAGACACTGGCCTTCCGCGTGGTTGCTTTCCGCCGAGATGGTTTTCAGGGCGAGATTGAATTGAGTGCGAGCAACTTGCCTCCGGGCGTTCGGGCTTCCTCTACGCGAATCTTGGCTGCTCAGAACACGGGGGTACTGCTGCTGAGCGCCTCTGCGGAGGCCTCAGGCG
>Ga0255131_1000601_pt1 | contig 11425 bp, 8 predicted proteins | sample Law_Yuk_RepC_8d_FD_188554 | JGI IMG/M metagenome (GOLD analysis project Ga0255131, IMG submission 188554) | Freshwater microbial communities from St. Lawrence River, New York, United States - Law_Yuk_RepC_8d | ecosystem: Environmental > Aquatic > Freshwater > River | place: USA: New York... | reverse complement strand
ACCCCGGGCGGTGGCTCCAACGTCGGACGGTCCGGTCCGCATGACAGCCGATCAGGCCCACAGCGAAGTCCGAGGCAATCTGGCTTCACGACAATTGGCCCGCCCTTTGAGCATCCCACCGTGGACCGAAGGCGACTCGCCACAGCCCACCCGCATCGAACTGGCGGTCAATCCATGGGGAGAAGTCCTGACGGCGCGCGTGATCGTAGGATCCGGTTCCAAGCCAGCCGATCTGGCCGCACTGGAGGCCGTTCGCAGCGCACGGTTCAAGCCATTGCCCGAGGCTCGATCATCGGATGCCTTGCGGGCCGACCGTCTCACGTGGGGGGTGATGAGCATTCACCCGGTGCCTGGTAACGCGATCCAGAAACCGGTCAATCCTCTCTGACCGACCATGCAGCCGGAATCCGTCATTGCGATGTGGGTGACCCTGCTACTGGCCGGGTTGGGGTTCTTTGCCTTGGCCGATGAATTCCGGCGCCGGCGCATCGGATCGGATGTCTCCCAAGACCAGGTGTTCCGTTGCGTGCGATGCAGCTCGGTCTACACCGACGACGCCGAAGTGGAACGTTCCCGCTGTCCGCAATGCGGTAAGACCAACGAAGCCGTGCGCTTTTGAGGCTGATGGCCCTGCGTGGGAGCACCCACCACCTTTACCTTTCCTTCACAAATCCATGCTCCGTTCCACACACGGGCTTGAAGTCCTTGCGGCTCACTCTGAGGGACACGATCCGGCCACGGGGACGAAACTGGAACGAGCGATCTCCACGGAATCGTTCCGACCAAAAAGGAAAAACCTGTTCCCGATAGGCCCGGTCACCGTCACACCCTCCTTATGAACCCCAGAACCCTGACCTGTCTGACCACGGCCTTGTGGTCTTTGGCCTTTGCACCGGCAGCCCTTTCGCAAAACGCCTTCGACCGACCACCAGGTCCGCCACCCGACTTCGGTGGACCACCGCCCTTCGGCCCAGGCGGAGGTCCCCGCGGGCCGGGCGGGCCTCCTTCGACACCCAAGACGTTGTTGGTGTCCCGCTTCGACCAAAATGGCGACAAGCGCCTCAATGCTCAGGAACGCACGGCGGCCCGGGAATTCCTCATCGGAGAAAAGGCGGCCGGACGCATCCGCGGTCGGGGGCCCGGCGGCCCGGGCGGCCCGGGCGGACGAGGAGGCCCACCGGAAGGCCCTCGGGGCGGCGAACCCTTCAACCAACCCACTCCCGGTCAAAAGCTCACACCAGCCGAGGTCAAAAACTTTCCCGACGCGCCTTTGTACGAAGAGGGCATCCTGCGGACCTTGTTCCTCCAATTCGAGAGTGCCGATTGGGAGAAGGAACTGGCCGACTTCAACAACACCGATGTGGAAGTGCCGGCCACCCTCACGGTCGATGGAAAGACCTACCGCGAAGTGGGCGTGCACTTCCGGGGAGCCTCGTCCTTTTTCACGGTGCGGGAGGGCCAGAAGCGCTCACTCAATGTGTCGTTGGATTTTGCGCACAAGGACCAGGCCATCGGCGGGAACAAGACCCTCAACCTGCTCAATTCCCACGAAGATCCGTCCTTCCTGCGGACGGTGCTGTACAGCCATATCGCCCGGGAATACTTGCCCGCCCCGAAGGCCAACCTGGTGCGGGTGGTGATCAATGGCGAGAACTGGGGCATCTACGCCAGCGCCCAACAATTCGACAAGCACTTCACCCAGGAGTTCTTCGGATCCACTCAAGGACACCGGTGGAAGGTGTCGGGCAGCCCCAATGGTCGCGGCACCCTTGCCTACCTGGGATTTGAACCTGCACCGTACAAGAAGATCTATGACCTCAAGGGCAAGGACAGCGACCAAGCCTGGAAGGATTTGATCCAACTCACCCGGGTCCTCAACCAAACTCCGGCTGACCAACTGGAGTCGGCCCTCACACCGATCTTCGACATCGACGGAGCGTTGCGATTCCTGGCGGTTGAGAATGCGCTCATCAACAACGACGGCTATTGGATTCGCACCAGTGACTACGCGCTCTACCAAGATCCCCAAGGACGCTTCCATTTGGTGCCGCATGACATGAACGAAGGCTTGAGCCGGCCGGGCGGTCCCGGCTTCGGCGGCGGCCCCGGTGGACGCCGTGGTCCAGGCGGTCCAGGCGGGCCGGGCGGCGGAGGCACTCGCATCGATGGAGTGAAGCTGGATCCGCTGCATGCCGCGCAAGATCCCAATAAGCCACTCATCTCGAAGCTGCTGGCCGTGCCGGCGCTGCGCGAACGCTATCTGGGCCATGTCCGCACCATCGCCGAGAAATCGCTCGATTGGCAGAAACTCGGCCCGCTGGCCGAGAAGCTCCACCAACTCATCGCCGCCGAGGTGCGGGCCGATGGCCGCAAGCTCGATTCCACCGAGGCCTTCGAGAAGAGCCTCACTCAGGACATCGCCGGCAACGGCTTCGGCCCAGGTGGCGGCGGCTCGATGGGCCTGAAGAACTTCGCCGAGCAACGGCGGGCCTTCCTGCTCGAGTATCGACCCAAAGCTCCCTGACAAACCGAGACCCTCCAGACGGGGTGACCTCACAGGTATCATCCCTGACCCCTCACCCCGTCCTGGGTCAGTCGGATTGTCGGATGAGCATTTGGCTTTTCTCTCAAGCTCCTCTCCACTCCTTGGATGAGCGAAACGCTTCGATTCCTCCAAGCCTGTCCCTCCGATGAGGACATCGATGTCGTTCGGCTCGTGGATTGCGTGCTCATCGATGCCGTCCGTTCTGGAGCGAGCGACATCCACATCGAACCCTGGGAATCGAGCATTGCCGTGCGGGTCCGGATCAGCGGCGTTCTCAATGAACTCATCCACCTCCCCAGCGATCTCCTGCCCAAGATCACCGGTCGCCTGAAGGTCATGGCCAACCTCATGGGCCACGAGACCCAACTCCCTCAAGAAGGCCGTGCCAACACCTTCCCGGAAGCCGGCAACGTGGTGCTGCGCATCTCGACGTTTCCGACGATCCGCGGTGAGAAGACCGTCATCCGGATCTTCGATCCCTCCAACCGGGCCTTCAACCTCGAGGCACTCAGCCTCGAGCCGGACACCCTGGAAACCCTCAAGGGCCTGCTCACCCGCCCCAGCGGACTCCTGCTCATGACCGGACCCACCGGCTCGGGCAAGACGACCGTCATCTACGCCTCGCTCTGCCACCTCATCGAGCGGTCAGGCCCAAGCATCAGCATTGCCACGGTCGAGGATCCGGTGGAATTCACGCTGCCCCTCATCGCGCAATCCCAGTGCAATGTGGCCCGCGAATACACCTACCCAGTGGCCTTGCGATCGCTCATGCGGCAAGATCCCCAGGTCATCATGATCGGTGAGATCCGCGATCCGGAGACAGCCCAGATCGCCGTCCAGGCCGGGCTCACCGGGCATCTGGTCATCAGCACCATCCACTCGGGCAGCACCACCGGAGTCTTCGCCCGCCTCATCAACATGGGCATCGAACCCTTCCTGCTGGCGTCGTCCATCACCGGGGTGCTGGGCATGCGGCTCATCCGACGCAACTGCCCCGTCTGCTCCGAGGCCTATCAACCCGAACCCTCCGTATTGGCCTGCGTGCCGGAAGAAATCCGGGAAACAGGTCTATTCCGGCGAGGCGGAGGGTGTCCGGCCTGCAACCACACCGGCTTCAACGGCCGGGCCACCGTGATGGAAACGCTGAAAGTCGACGAGACCCTGCGGGATGCCGTGCTGCAGAAGCTCCCTACGCGCCGGCTTCAAGAAATCGCCCAGGCTCAGGGCATGGAAACCCTGTGGCAGGCGGGCCTGCGACGGGCCTTGCGAGGGGAAACCACCCTCGAAGAAATCCTGCGGGTGGTGGGTATGGAAGGATTCTGAGGCGACTGATACGGCCATACCGCCGAAACCTTTCCGCCCGTTGGAGCGCCGACCTGGGCGATCAGGGGCCCACGGGGAAAATCGAACGGGGCACCCGGGAAAGAATCCCCAGATGCCCCGATGCAAAGGAATCGTTCCGGATCAGTAGCCGTACTGCGGCACGCTGCCGTTGGCCAAGATGTAGCCGGTGCGCTCTCGGTACCACTGGAAGTCCACGCGGCCCTGGGCATCGAAGGTTTTGGTCGCCGGATAGGAGAATTTCACAGCCTGGTACTTGGAGGTGCCACTCAGCCAGCGGCGGATCTCGGCATGTCCATCAGCAAAGGAAAATCCGCAGGCACCGTTGTGATAGGAGGCCGGGATGTCCTGCCAGGACGAGGCGCCCGGGTTGTTGATGAAGTAGCCGTCGTTGATGGAGTCGGGATGCTCGTCGAGCGTGAGCCAAGTCTTGGCGGGCGACGGAACTTGCGACTGCTTGAGGAACTGGATGTGGTCGGGGAAGCCCCAGTTGCGCCCGTCTTTGGTGGAATCATTGCCAATGCTGAAGCGACCAAAGAAGGAGTTCATGGCCATGCTCCGGTTGCGGCGAGCCCAACCCCTGCCGCGCTGGGCTGGCGACACGAAGATATCAGCCGGGCACTTGTACACACCCACAGCCCCACCGGTGTACTTACCCAAGACGCCATTGGCCACCCAGGCATCATTGGTGACACTGCGTTCGGCAGTGCCGCCGCCAACGCCCCAGGTCATGACGTTGTTCACCCAGTTGTCGAACACCTTCTGGTCGATGGCCTGAATGGTCTCGGCGACGCCGTAATTGTTGGCCACCGCATCGTTGTAGTCGGTGGAGTACAAGTGCCAGCCCAAGGTGAGCTGCTTGCTATTGTTCACGCAGCCGATGCCCTGAGCCTTGGACTTCGCCTTGGCCAGAGCCGGCAGGAGCATGCCCGCCAAAATGGCGATGATGGCGATGACCACCAACAGCTCGATGAGGGTGAAGCCGTAACAACGCGCGGATGGGCGGCTGGAAATTTTAGGGATTTTCATGGCGGGCAATCCGCAAGATACCCGAGCGGCCAAGGCTGACAAGCGCGGCGACAGCGCACGGAACCGTCATGGATTGATCACCCGGAAGAACTGACCACTCGGAGCATTGGTGGTGGAGTCGAGGAGGATAAGCACCCCTTCTGGATCACCGATCTCCAACTCCATGGAATCCTGCCAGGTTTGCAAATCGACCGAGCGCTCCAGGCGGAAGGTCTGGTCCATCTGTCCACCGAAGAGGAACAGGCTGTCTTCAGAAGTCTTCGGATAATTGAGGACTTGCACCGGCGCATCGAAGGCGGTGGCTCTTGCGCGCAAGATGGCTCCGCCCGAACCTGCTACGACCCACTGGTCGCCGGCGGCTCTCACCGTATAGAGGTTGCGGGTGGTGAGGGTGGGCATTTCCACCCAATTCGAGAGGTCTTGTGACAGGGCCACAACGCCTCCATCGCCCACCAAACAGAACCAGCCGGAATACCATGCCACATCATTCCACCAGGTGGTCGAGACCGTGGAACGTGCCGACCAAACCACCCCGTCCGTGCTCGTCAGGACCGTGCCCGCTTCGCCCACGGCGACCAGACGGCCGTTGAGCCAGCGCACCCGCCAAAGCCAGCGCGAGGTACCTGAAGGGCGGGAGGACCAGTTGGTGCCATTGGCGCTGCTCAAGAGAGTCCCATTTTGTCCGGAAACCAAAAACCCACCCGGCCATTCGGTGGCGCCGCTCAGAATGGCGGTGGATCCGGAGGTTCGCCGCGTCCACGACCGGGCATCCGGACTGGTCAGGATAGCACCACCGGAACCGGCGACGACAAAGAGGTTGGTGTTGGCACAGACGGCTCGCAGGTCGGTGGTGATGCCGGAAGCGACCGCTTCCCAGGCGATGCCCAGGGTGTTCACCTGATTGGTGATGAGCACCCGGACCACTTGGGTTCCGTTGGTCACGGAATGGGTGCTGACCAACGGCGCATAGTCGGTGCGGCTCAAGGCCAGTGCTCCTGAGGAACCCACAGCGACCACCCAATTGGAGCGGCCGCCCAGCCCGTAGTAATTCACTCCGGACGCATTGGCCGGCGCCAGGCCCCGGTTCCAGTTCTTGCCGTCCGGACTATCCATGAACTGCGCCCATTCCCCGGCCGTGACCCGGAGGGTTTGTGGTTGGGTGTTGGTGGTGAAGGTGGGCACTGCCCCTGTGAATGCGACACTCACATTGGTGCCGGGGACGGTGAGAACCAGAGAATCCCAAATAGCGGCAATGCCGGTCGGTTCGGTGTAGCTCCAGTTGAATCCGGCCAAGGTGGAAGAGCGCGTCCCGGTGACAACCAGGCCATTGCGTGTTCCGGCCACCACCTGCTGCCCGTCCCACAACAAACATTGATAGGTCACCAGCGGAGCCGGATTGGCCCGGAGGGGATTGGCCTCGGACGACCAAACCCAATTACCGAACAGGCTGACGCCGAAACGCAATTCCCCAGGACCGGCCACCAACCGCTCGTTGCCAACGGCCAAAACGGCCGTCAGCGCGTTGGTCGTGCTGATCCGCCCGGCGTCCCATTGGAGCAGTTGGGTGGTGCGGCTGATCACATAATTGCCCGCATCACCCACGGCCATCACGCCGGTTGAAACAGGAACCACACGGTACCAATTGAAGCCCGACCTGCCGGTGTTGCGCACCGTCCAGCTCAGGCCATCGGCACTGCTGGCCACAAAGGCCGCGTCACCCACGGCCACGAACAGGCCCGAGGCATAGGTCACACTGGTGAAGTTGTTGGTTTTGCCCACGGAGGCGGCCGTCCATTGGACTCCATTGGTACTGACCAGCACCGTCCCGCCGTCGCCCACGGCCACAACCCGATTGGACGAAGCGGCCACGCCTTCCAGCCACTGGGTCGTGCCCGAGACCGCTGACTGAAACACTTCTCCATCGGACCAGAGAACCGTCCCCGACTCGCCCACCACGATCGCCCGATCCCCCAAATAGGTGGCTCCGCGCAACGCGACCGAAGTACCGGTCTTCGCCCGACGCCAGTCTGGCAGAGCGTCTGCCACCCACAGTGCGCCGCGATCTCCCACGGCGAGGTACAGGCGATTGGTGCGCCACGCCAAATCGGTGATGGAATTGCCGAAGGGAGAGGGATTGGACCAGCGCCAGGTCAAATTGGTGCCTTGGGCTAGGACCGAATCCGATCCGACCACGGCACCCATGAGGATCATGAAGAAAAGATGAAAGGACCACCACCGACCCGTTGGTCCCAAGGCACAAACCTCCTGGCTGCTGCGGACGAGGGTGTTCACTGCGTTTCTATAGGCGCTGGAAAGTCGTTGTGCAATGCACTCCCCTGAATTTCAGGCGTCTACCACAGGGACTTGATCCGGGGGCGGGAAATGCACGACGAAGGTCGAGCCATCCGATCCGGTGGACTCCAATGAGACGTCACCGCCGATGCTCAAAACCAGTTGTCGGGTGATGGCCAAGCCCAAGCCGCTGCCGCCCGGCTTGGTGGAAACCGTGGGCTCGAAGAGGTGTTCCCGCACGGACGGTGCGATCCCCGTTCCGGCATCGGTGACGCGCACCGTCAAACTGCCATCGGAGCCATCGGCCGAGGCAATCCGCACCTCGGACTGATCCGGCGCTGCCTCCAGCGCGTTGCTGACCAAATTCTCGACCACCAGCAGGAGGATGTTGGCCTCCCGGTTGTGAAGCCGACGCTGGGAATGACTGTGCAAAACAGTCCGGACACCCCGCGCCTGAGCCGCTGGATCCAGCCGCTGCAAGACCCGGGGCAGCAATTCACTCATCGCTATCTCGAACTCGGAGACCCCACGAGAGTCCCGGAGGACACGCACCACGCCATCAATCAGGGCTCGCATGCGACGAAGGGTGACCAGGGCTTCGGCTCGATCATCCGCCGCCACGGGCTGATCGCCGATGCTGGCCAGAAACCCTTGAAGGCCCGCCAGCGGATTGCGCAATCCATGCACCAAGTGAGAAGCCACGGCTCCCATCGCCCCGGTCTTGGTGGCCACCATCAATTCCCGATTGGCGCGAACCAAGCCCTCGCTCCGTTCGAGCAAGACCCGGTTCGTGCGAGCCAACCGAGAAAAAGCGATCGTGATGGCCACGGCCAAGGCACTGCCGGACAGCAACAAGGTGACAAACCCTTGTCGCCAGAGACTGCGATCGAGTTGGGCATATTCTTCCAACAATCCGGAACCGGCGACCTCCACACCCAAAATGCCGGCCAGCGAAGGGGCCATGGAATCCGGCAGGGGGATGTGCATCCGCAGGACGGCGGATTTTCCATCGGGCTGGACCCGGAATTCCGGAAGGACTTCTCCAGCAATCAAGCGTTCCAACTGGGAGGGATCCGGCTGCGGAACAGACTCCTCGCCATAAATCCTCGAGGGCAATCCACCGCGGGCGTCGAAGACCGTGATGCGTTGAACATGGGCCAACTGCGGCAACGTGGCCACTTCGACGGCGGCCAAGAGCGGATCATCCACTCCCTCGGCGCGCAGGGCGGCAAAGCGTCCTTGGAACAGGGCCGCCACACCATGCGCTTCGCGTTCGGCCAAACCCGCACGGAGTTCCCGGCGCAGCGGGAGGCGCGTGCCGAGAACCGTCAACACCAACACAGCCAAAGCCACCGCCACCGCCGCGAGGGTGGGCCCATGCATTCCATACGGGAGTCGGTTTGATTTCAGAATTCCCATTCCAATCCCCCAGTGGCCGTGTGGGAGGAGTATGTGTAGAGCAGCACATTGGAATTCTGCCGCTCGAACCAGTACTCGGCAAACACCGTCGCGTGGCGACCCACTTTTCGGAACACGCGGGCAGTGGTTTCCACATCCTGGGTGTGGCGGTACTTGAAGAGGTCTTCCGGGGCCGGCGAAATGAACTGACGCTGGTAGTCCCATTGGCTCCAGCGTGCCCCTAACAAGGTACCCCAATGGGTCCCCTCCCAACGCAGCGTTCCTGCCACTCCCCAGCGATTGAAATCGTAGAAACCCACGGCCTGATCCCGGTTCAGCAATTGGAAGAGGCGCACCGTGGAACGGAGTTTGGGTTTGTCCGACCACTGATGTTTCCACGCCACATCGGCATTGAGTTGGGTGAACCGCGCCACCGTGTCGGGCTCGGGAATGCCCAGGAGATTGGAAGCAGGCCGGGAATCATAAGGCCGGTTTTCGTAGCGGACGGTGGCTTCAACTGTTGATCCCTCGGCGTAGTCCCAAGCCACCACCGAGCGCGGCCCTGTCTGCCAGAACCCATCGATCGGGTCATTGAAGTTCTGGCGCTGCCAACTGTAACCCACCTCCCAACGGAATCCCCGCCCCCGGGACCATCGGAGGGACGGTTGGGCGGTCAGGGAATGCACCTTGGTGCGCACCGAACCCTGACCGTCGGCCAGCGTTGAGGCATCGAACACCTGATTGGCATACAGGTGCTGACCCACGAGGCCCGGGCTCCATCCGGACAGACTTTGGTACCGATATTCGCCATAGGTTGAAACCCAGGCATCGCCACTCACCGGTTGATCGGGGATACCCGAATCGACCGTCTTCAGGTACCGACGTTCTTCACCACCGACAAACAAGGTCCAGCGATGGGCGTCGATGGGCATGCGTATGAAAAAGGCCTCGAACCCATAGCCAGCAAACGGAGTCTCCTGGGCGTTGGTGCCCGAGAGCAGAGCGTTGTCACGCCACCCGCCCGAGCTGCGCAAAGTCACCGTGGTGGTCCACACCGGAATCTCCCACTCGCCATCGGGGTCGCGCGGATGCAAGGGCCCCAACGCTTGCTGACCGCCGAGGAGGTTTCCTCCCACCAGGAAGATCCAGACCCAAAACCCAACTGAACGGATTGCCCATGCAGAGGCTTCCATTCGGGTGCGGTCGTGAGTCGGAGTCGACATGCGAAAATGCAACGGATCAGTCCCCATGAGAGTGACGGACACGAAAAAGGCAGGCGAGCCGCAACCTGCGATTCGCCTGCCTTGCCTCAGCCTTCAACGTCGTTTCACCGGGTGACTGGAGGCACGGCGAAGAGGGACGACCGAGATTAGCCACGGGGACGGCCCGGACCCTTGCCGGCGCCCGAGCCACCGCCATCGGTGCGCTTGTTCTCGCGAACCGAGACGCCGAGGTCTTTGAGTTGGTCGCGGATTTCGGTGCGCACCTGCTGGGTATCGGCCAAGAACTTGTCGCGATTGGCCTTGAGCTGCTCGCGGATGGTGTTGCGCTGCTCTTGAGTGGCAGTGCTCAGCGTCTTGGCCATATCCCGCTGGGCATCGATGAAGCCCTTGGACTGCTCACGGTACTTGGAGATCTGGTCCTGCAAGGACTGGGGCAAGGTGGTGAACACCTTCTCCGGAACGCCGATCCGGGGCACTTCGATGCCCGGGCCACGGCCGCCGCGGCCGCCCTCAGGCTTTTCCGGCTTTTCCGGCTTTTCTTGTTTCTCGGGCTTTTCTTGTTTCTCCGGCTTCTCGGCCGGAGGGGTGGCCTGAGCGAAGGAGCTCAGAGTGGTGACCGTGGCCAGCAAGGCGGCCAGCAGGAAGGACTTCTTGGAGTTCATGTTTGGATCAATGCTTGGATCAATGTTTGTGGCGATGGTTTTTGCAGATCGGGGCTTTATGAATCAGGAGGTTATGGATTGGGGCTTTTGTTTCTGTTTCCAGAAGCTCTTTCCCGAGGTCAGGACCCCGCATTTTCTGGGAAACCTTTTGCATAGACCGTGCCAATGCCTCGCGGGCTTGAAAACCCGGTCATCGAGGCTCGTTTCCTGTGGTTTTGCACGTGTTACAAGACGCTAAGCCCACCCAACCAGATCCGTTTGGGGAATATTCCCCAAGTGGTCGTAGGACCGGATGGGGACGAATACCCACTCTCCAGACACTGATGTTCCCTGGACTGGCGCCCACGGAACCCGATCCGTCCTGCAGAAGATTTCGCGTTTTGCCTCGCTGGAATCTATGGTCGCCGGCATGGGAGATTCGCCTGCGGTTCCAATCCCGATTCGGAACACTTGGAAGGCCGTCGTCGATCACGCTCGACGCTATCAGGACTTCACCTACGTCTATCCAGTCATCTCGCGCCGGTCGCGCGGGCTGTCCATCGGCGTGAACCTGAATCCCGACAAGCAGTGCAACTTCGACTGCGTGTATTGCGAGGTGGATCGCAACACGCCGGGGAAAGCCCGTGAGGTCCGCCTCGATCAGGTGCGGGACGAACTGCGTTGGCTCATCGACCACGCTTTGAACGGCGGCCTCGGTCGCGAGGCCAAGTTCAACGACGCCCCACCCGAGGTGAGCCGTATCGTTCGCGATGTGGCCTTCAGCGGCGACGGCGAACCCACGATGGTCTCCAATTTCGATGTGTGCGTGGAGGTCGTGGCCGAGGTCCTTCGGGAGAAGGGGCTTTCCGACACCAAGATCGTGCTCATCACCGACTCGGCCGGCTTGGACAAAGCGTCGGTGCGCCGTGGGTTGTCAGTCATGGATGCCCACCATG
>Ga0255131_1000599_pt1 | contig 11440 bp, 13 predicted proteins | sample Law_Yuk_RepC_8d_FD_188554 | JGI IMG/M metagenome (GOLD analysis project Ga0255131, IMG submission 188554) | Freshwater microbial communities from St. Lawrence River, New York, United States - Law_Yuk_RepC_8d | ecosystem: Environmental > Aquatic > Freshwater > River | place: USA: New York... | reverse complement strand
ATGCCCCACACTGTTCCAAACAAACCAATGTAGGGTGATACAGAACCAACCGAAGCCAAGAAAGGTAAGTTTGCCTCTAATGTATCCATCTCACGCTGGTAAGCGGCTTTCATGGCGCGTCGCGCACCATCAATTTCTTTACCTTTTAAAAACTCTTGCATGCCGCTTTCAAAGATGCGCTCAAGACTGGCTGACTGATTTTTATTGCGCATAGCACCTTGAAGCAAGGTATTCAAATCACCACCCGACCAAAAGTCTCTTTCGAAACGTTCGGTGTCTTGACGAACCGCCTTAAGCGCCAAACCTTTTCTAAAAATAATCGTCCATGAAGCCACTGAAAGACCGAGCAACAGCAGCATGACCAGTTGCACCAAAATACTGGCATTCAGAATCAAGGACAAAATTGATAAATCTTGAGTGGCGTGCATAAGCGTTAATTTCCGTAGGGTTAATTGATTGTGATCAGATGATTATTTGCGATGAACAGCCAAAGGACCAGATGCCTGACAAGCTGGCATCATTTCAATGATGTTGATATTCACATGCGCTGGCAATGTTGATGCCCAATAAACTGATTCAGCGATATCAGTCGCAGTCAAAGCTTGGACACCGTCGTAAACCTTGGATGCTTTTTCATCATCGCCCTTGAAGCGCACATTTGAAAACTCTGTACCTGAGCACAATCCTGGTGAAACATCAGTCACTCGCACAGGCGTGCCCAATAAATCAGATTTAAGGTTCAAGCTGAATTGGCGCACAAACGCTTTCGTGCCACCGTAAACGTTACCGCCTGGATAAGGGTAGCGACCAGCGATAGAACCCAAATTAAACACATGACCTGCGCCACGCTCAACCATGCCCGGCAAAAATGCGCGTGTCATGTACATCAAACCTTTGATATTGGTATCAACCATCTGCTCCCAATCATCTAAATCAACTCGCTGAGCAGGTTCTAAACCAAGAGCCAAACCTGCGTTATTGACCAAAACATTCACGCCTGCAAATTCTTTGGGCAGTTTTGCTGGCAATGCAAAAACCATGTCTTTATTGGTCACATCCAAAATTTCAGTGTGTAAACGGGCTTGCTGATCGGCCGGTAAAGACTTTTTTAGAGCCTCTAAGCGATCTGAGCGGCGCCCTGCTGCCACCACTTTATGGCCTTCAGCCAAATAACGCTTGGCGATTGCCTGGCCAAAGCCTGCAGTTGCGCCGGTTACTAATACTGTTAACTTAGTCATTTTTGGTCTCCTTACTGGTTTTTTTGTATCATTTAGGTCTGCAGAGTTTAGCGTATGCTAATGACAAATTACTTGATCCTCATAGAAAGCCCTCATCATGTTCCAACGCAGTCAAACATTGGCCAAAACTGATCCCGCATTGTGGGATGCCATCCAAGCTGAAAATAAGCGTCAAGAAGACCATATTGAACTGATTGCCTCAGAGAATTACACCTCTCCAGCGGTTTTAGAGGCTCAAGGCTCTCAATTAACCAATAAGTACGCTGAAGGCTACCCTGGCAAGCGTTATTACGGTGGCTGTGAGTATGTGGACATTGCTGAACAATTGGCGATTGATCGTCTCAAACAGATTTATGGTGCTGAAGCGGCCAACGTTCAGCCTCATTGCGGCGCTTCTGCCAACGAAGCCGTATTTTTGGCGTTTTTAAAGCCAGGCGACACCATTTTAGGTATGAGCTTGGCCGAAGGTGGTCACTTGACCCACGGTATGGCTCTTAATATGAGCGGTAAATGGTTCAATGCCATTTCTTATGGTTTGAACGCTCGTGAAGAAATCGATTACGACGCGATGGAGCGTTTGGCTCGTGAGCACAAACCAAAGTTGATCATTGCTGGCGCATCTGCCTACTCATTACACATTGACTTTGAACGTTTCGCCAAAGTGGCTAAAGAAGTCGGCGCTATTTTCATGGTCGACATGGCTCACTACTCCGGATTGATTGCTGCTGGTGTTTATCCAAACCCAGTGCCTCATGCAGACATCGTGACATCCACAACGCACAAGAGTTTGCGCGGTCCTCGTGGCGGCATCATTTTGATGAAAGCCGAACATGAAAAAGCCATTAACTCAGCCATCTTCCCTGGTTTACAAGGTGGTCCATTGATGCACGTGATTGCTGCTAAGGCAGTTGCTTTCAAAGAAGCTTTAGAGCCAAGCTTTAAAGACTATCAACAGCAAGTATTGGTGAACGCCAATGCAATGGCACAAACATTGATCAAGCGTGGCTTGCGCATTGTTTCTTCAGGAACACAATCTCACGTGATGTTGGTAGATCTTCGCGCCAAGAAAATCACTGGTAAAGAAGCAGAGCGTGTTTTGGGTGAAGCGCACATCACATGCAACAAAAATGCAATCCCGAACGATCCAGAGAAACCATTTGTGACTAGCGGTATTCGTCTAGGCTCACCAGCCATGACCACACGTGGCTTTAAAGAAGCTGAAGCGGTTCAAGTGGCTAACTGGATTGCTGACGTTTTAGACAATCCTAACGACGCTGCCAATATTGCCAAGGTTCGTGAGCAAGTATCTGCTCTAACAAAACGCTTCCCTGTTTACAGCAACTGATTGCTGAAGAAATAGGCCAATAAATGCACTGTCCTTTTTGCAAACACTCCGATACACAAGTTTTAGACACACGCGTATCAGAGGAAGGCGACGTCATCAAACGACGTCGTCGTTGCGAAAAATGCGATAAACGTTTTACAACCTATGAGCGTCCAGAACTAGCACTTCCAGCGATTGTTAAAAAGAATGCCAGTCGCGTTGAATACAACCGCAGCAAAATTGTGGACTCGATGGGTATTGCTCTGCGCAAGCGCCCCGTCTCTGCAGAAGCGGTTGAAGAAGCCATCAGAAATATCGAAGAGCGTTTACTAGCCACTGGCGAAAAAGAAATTGCCAGTGATCGCGTTGGCGAACTTGTGATGCGCGAACTCAAGCGCCTTGATAAAGTCGCATACATCCGCTTTGCCTCAGTCTACAAGAGCTTTGCAGACATCGAGTCATTCGAGAGCGCACTCAAAGAGCTGAAATAATTAAGCTCACTTAAGGCTTAATTTTCTATTAGAAGTTGCACAATCTCTTAGGTATAAATTAATCAAACTTTGATAGGGTATTCCAACTTGCTCGGAGATTCCCTTGAAGTATGAAATTGATTCCTCATCCAATCTGATAGTTATTTGCTTTTTAAGCGCAGCTGCATAACTATTTTTCTTTGCATTAGAGAAGTCGTAGTTCTTACGCATATATTCACCTTTATGGATAAAAGTTTCACCCATCTAAAATTTATATTTTTTATAACTATATATTGTAGTTTCAGAAATTTCCTACAAGCCATTCATCTGTAGCTGATTTTCAAGAAGACCCTCACTTGGCATCATTGATTGATGTCATCAATCACGTCTCTCAAACTCAAAGCTGCATCAACAAAGCCATCCTTTAATACTCTTGGATTCACATTCATTGAGATTCTGATGGCGCTCAGCTTATTGAGTGGCTCTTACTTTGTTATTTTTTCCACACAGCAATTTCTTGCCAGTCACTCTTTAAAACTAGAAGCAGAGTTCCTGGAAATACTTCGTTCAAGTGATCAACATGAATTAGACATAGCCCTGATGGATGGAGATGATTCATGAATCTTCTGGAAATATTAATCAGCAGCCTTTTGGGCAGCGTGATTCTGATGAGCATCACACAATCGGGCTATCAGATCTATGCCTCGCTTGATCAACAAGTAGCCAAAGTAACCCTACAAAGCGAGGCTCTTCAAGCGTTGCAAATGATGGGTGAAGCCATTCAGATTGCCAGTACACCAAAAGGATCATCCATCCCAAGGCTGATGGTCAAAGACACTGCCTCCATGAGCAATACCCAAGCAGGTCAATTTCAAGTTAGAAAAGGTGCTGCAAGCATGGATGGTTCAGATGCTTTCTTCACCACCAACAAACAAGAAGACATGGACTACCAAGCCTTCTTTGTGCAACAGCAAGGGCACTATGAGCAACGTGATGGGGTTCTCTATATCCAGACCAAAAATAAAAAAGGTCGGCTTCAAAACGATGCATTGATCGCGCACATTCAATCGATGCAACTACAACTAGGAATCAAAGAAAACGGCTCAATGGAGTGGTACGAACCTTATCAAATCAGTGAACGAGTCAGCAAAAGAAATCCGCATTGGAATTCATTTAAAACTTCAGAAAGGACGCCACTCACTTGAACTTCAAAAAATATATGCGTTGCGCCATCCATCCTAAAACCACATCTGGCTTCATCTTGGTCAGCGTGCTGAGCTTTGTCCTACTAACGAGTCTCTCAATCGCAGCCATACTCAATATGACCATCACTCAGATCAGGATACTGGGAAGTGAAAAGTCATATTTAGAGAATTTCAGATTGAGCGAGAAAAAGTTAATCAGCGCCGAAAAATTACTCTCTGAAGGTTTTGATGTGGATCATTTGGTTGCAGTAGAAACCTTTCGCCCAAAAAACTTCAGAAGTAAAACTGGGATCAGTAGCCAACACCTCAAATTAACTGCCAGCACGACTCATCAGCATGGCCAGGCAAAACTTCAAAGCATCATCAGAGTGGATGCTCCGAAAGAAAAGCCATCCTCTTCAAAGAAAGCCTCAGCAACACCCAAAGGAAATGAAAGAACTGTGCATCGTCTCGAGTGGAAAAAGCCATGAGTGCCAAAGCTCCTAGCAATACCACCCCGCCGAAGATGGGTTTTACATTATTAGAAGTACTGATATCTCTTTCCATGCTTGCAGCCATGTCAGCAATCGCTGCCCATCAATACGGACAACAAATCGCGCAATCACAACTCAATGAAGTCAGTCATGCATTCATTCAAGATGCGCATTTAGCAAGACAACTATCAAGACAAATGGATAAAACCATCACCCTAAAACCCTTGGGTCATTCTGAGTTCAGGGATTGGTCTCAAGGCTGGGAAATTGTTCAAGGGGCATTTTCTTCTGAGGAGCCACTTCAATCATTCAAACAATACCCCTTACAAAATGGTCATTTAAAAGGTCGCATTCAAGTGGCTTATGAATCACTGAAAGAAAGCCAACAATTCACCGATATGAGTGCCCCCAACAAAGCAAGGCATATCAGCTTTGAAGCTGGCAAAGCGGCCCTCCTGAGCAATGGCGGATTTGTGGCCAATCGCATCATTTGGCAACACTCGACATATTCAGACATGCAACGTCACCTGATTTTGGGTCCTGGTGGAAGATGGCGAATTTGTGACCCCAGCAAAGATCATCAAAAATGCACCTAAAACCCCAGATTCGCCTCTAAAGTAGAATCCATCTATAGAATTACTGAGTCATTTAAACAAACATCCCAAGAACAGATCACAAGATCAGCCATGTACACCCAAGAAGACCATGACTATATGACGATGGCTTTGGCGCAAGCCAAGCACTCGATCTATATCAGCAACCCTAATCCAAGGGTGGGATGCGTGATCGTTAAAGACAAGCAAGTGATTGGCTTGGGTCACACGCAAGCTGCAGGCTCTGATCATGCAGAGATCATGGCTCTCAACGATGCAAAGGCCAAAGGTTTTGATGTTGCTGGTTCAACTGTTTACGTCACCCTCGAGCCTTGTTGCCATCATGGTAGAACACCGCCTTGTACAGATCGATTGATTGCAGCCAACGTTGGCTTGGTGATTGCAGCCATGCCAGACCCAAATCCTTTGGTGGCGGGCAAAGGTCTTGAGCAATTACGTCAAGCAGGAATTAATGTTCGCTGCGGATTATTAGAGCAAGAAGCCACTGAATTAAATATCGGCTTTGTGCATCGGATGACTCAAAAGAAGCCTTGGGTTCGCATGAAAATTGCGGCAAGCCTTGATGGTAGAACGGCCCTTAACAATGGCGTGAGTCAATGGATCACCAGCCCAGATGCAAGGCATGATGGTCATCAATGGCGTGCCAGAGCCTGCTGCATCCTCACTGGCCTTGGCACAGTCAAAGAAGATGACCCTCAATTAAATGTTAGAGACATCTATCCAAAAGATATTTCTGCAAGACAACCAATGCGGGTCTTGATTGATTCATTTTTAGAAGTACCCCTCAATGCAAAAATTTTGGATGAGACCATCGGAGGACACACGATGGTTGTTTGTGGACAAGTGGATGATGCGCACTTTGCCAAAATGGAAACTGCTTTAAAAACCAAGAATGTCACCGTGGTAAAAATGGTTGATACATCCAACCCAAAAGGTAAAGTTGATTTATCTGCTTTATTCACTTACCTCGCAGAAAAATGTCATATCAATGAAGTGCATATTGAAGCGGGCTTCAAGCTCAATGGCTCATTGATCCGTGAAGGCTGTGTTGATGAACTCTTGATTTATATGGCACCCAAATTAATTGGTGATGGCATGGGCATGGGCAACCTCCCAGCCTTGACCGAACTAGATGACCTCAATCACTGGTCTTTTATTGAACACATGTCTGTAGGCAATGACTTGCGCTTGCGTCTTAGAAAAAAGTAACTTATAAAGAAAAAAATTATGTTCACAGGAATCATTCAAGCCATCGGACACATCGACTCTGTTGAGAAACTCGGTGATGGCTTTCGTTTACACATCGATGCTGGAAAACTTGATATGAGCGATGTTCAATTGGGTGACAGCATTGCACTCCAGGGGGCATGCATGACAGTGGTCTCGATGACTGCCTCACATTTTGCGATTGATATCTCTGCAGAGTCTTTGAACAAAACCACGGGACTTGATCAACCAGGCCACATCAATCTTGAAAAAGCCTTGCGCTTCAATGATCGACTAGGTGGTCATTTGGTCAGCGGTCATGTGGATGGCATGGGCACTGTGACGCTTTTTGAGCAAGTGGCTAGCAATGGATCTCAAAACGATGAAGGCTCATGGCATTTGGTCATCAAAGCACCCAAATCTTTGGCAAAGTACTTGGCCTACAAAGGTTCTATTGTTGTTAATGGCACATCTCTGACTGTTAACCAGGTTGAAGACCTCAACGATGGATGCTTGATGCACATCAACCTCATCCCTCACACACTTCAAAACACCACACTTCAATACCTCAAGGCCGGTTCTTTGGTCAATCTAGAGGTTGATTTGATTGCTCGTTATGTCGAGCGCATGCTGGCCCCCAATTAAGCCTACATTAAAGCCTGTACGCGTCTTGAGCGAGTAAAAGGCTGGTGCATCAGCTAAAAGATAGCTAAAAACTCGGCCTTGGCTCAAAAAAGCTTTAAAATCACGGGTCTATGCCAAGCACAACCTATTCCCTTGCCTCCACTGAAGAAATCATCGCCGACATGCGTGCCGGCAAAATGGTCGTTTTAGTCGATGAAGAAGATCGTGAGAACGAAGGTGACTTGGTGCTGGCCGCTGATCATGTCACACCTGAAGCCATTAACTTCATGGCCAAATATGGTCGAGGCTTGATTTGCTTGACCTTGACTCGTGAACGTTGCGAGCAACTGAATTTACCTTTGATGGTGCGTGACAACACTGCAGCGCTGGGCACCAATTTCACTGTTTCGATTGAAGCAGCTGAAGGTGTGACCACCGGAATTTCTGCAGCGGATCGCTCACACACTGTCAAAGTAGCGGTTTCTCCAATAGCAAAACCTCGCGACATTGTGATGCCTGGTCATATCTTTCCTCTCATGGCACAAGCGGGTGGTGTTTTGGTTCGCTCTGGTCACACGGAAGCTGGATGTGATTTAGCTGAGCTTGCAGGATGCAGTCCAGCAGCCGTGATTTGTGAAATCATGAAAGACGATGGCGAGATGGCTCGCTTGCCAGACTTAGTTGAATTTGCCAAATCTCATCAATTGAAAATTGGCACCATTGTTGATTTGATTCACTACCGCAGTCGCAATGAAAGCATCATCAGCCGCCAAGGTACGCGAGTATTCAATACCCCATGGGGACCTTTACAAGGCATCGCTTACAAAGACAGCCCGACAGGTTGTGCTCACCTTGCTTTGATCAAAGGTCAACCGAATCCAAATCAAGAAACCTTGGTCCGTGTTCATGAACCGGCTACTATTCTTGATCTACTCGAAACAGAATCTGCCAGCCACTCATGGCCTGTGACGCAAGCCATCAAAACCATTGCTGAAAGTGATGCTGGTGCGATCGTCTTGTTAAATTGCGCTGGTACTGCTGCTGTTAATACCGATGCCTGGTTCAATCAACTGGGCAAACTCGATGGCATTGCACCGATGAATCCTCAAAGAAAAACTGATTTCCGCACTTACGGTATTGGTGCTCAAATTTTGAAAGATTTGGGCATCCGTAAAATGAAGTTATTGGCCAAGCCAGGTAAGTTACCAACGATGGCCGGCTACGATTTAGAAGTCACCGGACATTTGCCATACCAAGCAACATAATTAGTTTTCGCGATTTTTAGTTTTATCACCATCACACACAAAGGTTCCTATGCCACTATCTAACATTGATCGAATTGAAGCAGACTTAAACGGTCAAGACCTTTGCATTGGTATTGTGCAAGCTCGCTTCAACACTCCTATTTGTGAAGCTTTGACAGAGGCTTGCGTCAAAGAATTATTGGCTTTAGGTGTTGCTGAGCCTGACATCGTGATCACGACTGTTCCAGGTGCCTTAGAAATTCCTTTGGCCCTGCAAAAGCTCACCGAAAGTGGCGAGTTCGATGCATTGATTGCTTTGGGTGCTGTGATTCGTGGTGAAACTTATCACTTTGAACTTGTCTCCAATGAATCAGGTGCTGGCATCTCACGCGTTGGTCTTGATTACGGTATTCCGATTGCAAACGGTGTTCTTACTTGTGAGACAGATGCACAAGCTCAAGCACGTGTTCTTGAAAAAGGTTGTGACTGTGCTCGCACTGCTGTTGAAATGGCCAACCTCTCGATTGGCTTGACACCTGATGATGAAGTTGAAGAAGACTGATCATCATCCAAGAAAATAATACCCAAGATAGCCCATTGGCAGCTTATGAACTTTGATCCCCAACAACTCAATAAACCAATTTCATCTGTGACGGTGAAGCGTTCTTTGACGCCACGTCGTCGCGCTCGTGAATACGCATTGCAAGGTGTCTATCAATGGTTGGTGATCAAAGCAGCTGGTGGTTTTTCAGATTACGCCACCATTGCCAAACAACTGGGTGAAGATCCTGGTTTTAAAAAAGCGCAAAAGGAATTGTTTGATCATTTGTTCTCTGGGGTTGTGAACCATTACGACACTCTTGAGAATCACATCAAACAACACATTGACCGCCCCATGGAAGAGTTATCTCCTGTTGAATATGGCGCCCTTCTCATCGCTGCATTTGAATTAGCCCAAGATATCAGCGTGCCATTCAAGGTCGCGATCAATGAAGCAGTGGAACTTGCTAAGGTATTTGGTGGCACAGACGGCCACAAGTATGTGAATGGTGTTCTAGATAAGTTGGCTCAACAACTTAGACCGCACGAGATGCCACGATAGGCTTTAGGCCTGAAATCAACTTCAGTTGATTTAAATTAATAAATACTCTGACCTAGGCTAGCAACTCTCAAAGCTGCGGCTTGTCTTAAACGATCTCTTTCAGCCAAAACCTTTTCGCCATAGCCACCATCACTGACAAAGATCGATGAGGCACCGACGTACAAGCGCAGTCCTGCGTTCAAAGAACCACCTTTGGCGATGTACTCACGAAGAATCAAAGAACCCACACGCATGTTGGCGTCCGGATCTAAGGCAGCTTCATGCCCACCAAATAGCTGGAACTTTTCGACGTGAACCCGAGTCATGACCTGCATCAGTCCCTGGGCACCCTTTTTGCTTTCAGCCAAAGGGTTAAAACTTGACTCAACAGCTGTAACAGCCAGGATCAAGGTTGGGTCTAGACCCACCTCACGACTCACTGTCATGGCTTTATCAACGAAATCTAAGCTGGCAGAGTGAGCAATCTTATATTTATTAGCTATATAAGAAGCAACCGCCTGACGCTCCGCCCCAGACTTCAAAATTTTTGGGTCTAGTGCATTTGTATCAACTAAGTTTGTTGGAATCTTGGCAGCTTGAGGCGCCACAGAAGGAACAGTCTCAAAACCGTTCTGGAATATTTGGTATGCCCCATTGGGAATCAGCCAAGAGGCCAATTCCACACGCAATGGTTGGTTCATCCACATGGCCAACACCATGAAGGAAGCTAGAACGCCCAGGGAGCTCATCACGCCCTTCATCTTAGCTTTGGCAAGAGACAGCAGGTTAGCAGGCCCAGAGCTGTCTCTGTCCTGTGTATCCGTGTTAACCATCTTCAAAGTGTTTGTGTTCATATCTACTTTCTAAAAAGTGTTTCGTTCACTGATTCAAAGTAAAGCTCTAAAACCTTAAAGCAAAAAGCATTGAAATTTGTGCACTGCAACATCTCTTTGAGTTGATGCATATTAGGAAAGGTTATATACACTGTCAAGCATATAGAAAACTATTTACACTATTTTTAGTTATTAAAAGACTGTATAAAGCATCATACCCCCTGTGGATAAGGTGGGTGAGCCATTGACGGATAAGGGTAAATTTTATGTTAGTAAGCACTAATTTTATATTCTGAAAAAACTATATTTAGTGGTTTTTTTTGATTAAAAACCATAGATTGATTCAGCATTCCAGAAACATCAGGGTTTTAACTTATCTTCAATGACGCCCTTCAGAAAGAAAACTGATCTTTGAATCAAGGCTTCTTAATCAAGCAAAGTTTCAGAAGATCAGGAAGTACTTAATAAATTAGGGCAAAATCAAAACCTATGACAAAACAATTCTTTGATGTAAACAACCCGGCCAATCTAGAGATCATTGCCCAGGTTCCTAATATGACCCCAGCAGATGCTTTGCAAGCGGTTGATAAAGCTCACTCAGCACTTCCTGCCTGGAAAGCCAGAACTGGCAAAGACAGAGCACAACTATTAAGAGCTTGGTTTGAGCTCATGAACCGCGACGCAGACCGCTTAGCCCGCCTGATGACTGAAGAACAAGGCAAAGCATTGATGGAAGCCAAAGGTGAGGTCAGCTACGCTGCCTCTTTCGTTGAGTGGTTTGCCGAGGAGGCCAAGCGAGTGATGGGAGCAATTCCTGCCAGTCCATGGTCTGACAAACGCATGATGGTCCTTAAGCAAGCCATTGGAGTGTGCGTTTCAATCACTCCTTGGAACTTTCCTTTAGCGATGATCACCCGCAAAGTGGCTCCAGCCATTGCTGCCGGTTGCACGATTGTCATAAAACCTGCTGAGCAAACACCTTTATCAGCTTTGGCACTGATAGAGCTGGCCAAAGAAGCTGGTATCCCGGAAGGCGTGATCAATCTCGTCACAGCGGATGCGAAGAACTCCATCGAGATTGGCAAAGTACTTTGCGACTCTCCATTGGTTCGTCACCTTTCTTTCACC
>Ga0255131_1000597_pt1 | contig 11455 bp, 10 predicted proteins | sample Law_Yuk_RepC_8d_FD_188554 | JGI IMG/M metagenome (GOLD analysis project Ga0255131, IMG submission 188554) | Freshwater microbial communities from St. Lawrence River, New York, United States - Law_Yuk_RepC_8d | ecosystem: Environmental > Aquatic > Freshwater > River | place: USA: New York... | reverse complement strand
GCGTATGAAACACGCGTGATGTTCTCATTGCACGTGAAGGCGACCATGATGAAGGTGTCTCACCCAATCGTGTTCGGTCACGCCGTTAAGATTTTCTACAAAACTGCCTTTGAAAAACACGGTGAGTTGTTCAAGCAATTAGGCGTGAACCCAAATAACGGTTTGAGCAGTGTTTACGAGAAGATTGCTACTCTGCCAAGTTCTAAGCGTGAAGAGATCATCAATGACTTGCATGCATGTCATGAGCACAATCCAGAATTGGCGATGGTGGATTCTGCCAAAGGTATCACCAACCTTCACTCACCGAATGATGTGATCGTTGACGCATCGATGCCAGCGATGATTCGTGCGGGCGGCAAGATGTGGGGTGCAGATGGTCGTTTGAAGGACACCAAAGCGGTGATGCCTGAATCAACATTTGCTCGTATCTATCAAGAGATGATTAACTTCTGTAAGACGCATGGCAATTTTGATCCAGTGACCATGGGCAGTGTGCCAAACGTGGGCTTGATGGCTCAGCAGGCTGAAGAGTATGGTTCACACGATAAGACTTTTGAAATTGCAGAGCCAGGTGTTGCACGTGTTGTGACTTTGGATGGCACTGTGTTGCTTGAGCAGAATGTGGAAGAAGGCGATATTTGGCGCATGTGCCAAGTGAAAGACGCTCCAATCAGAGATTGGGTGAAGTTGGCCGTGACTCGTGCACGTCAATCAAACACTCCAGCGGTGTTCTGGCTAGATGAGTACCGTCCTCACGAAGCTGAGTTGATCAAGAAAGTAACTAGATACTTAAAAGATCACGACACCACAGGTTTGGATATTCAGATCATGTCTCAAACACGCGCAATGCGTTACACACTAGAGCGCATCATTCGTGGCAAAGACACCATCTCTGTCACAGGTAACATTTTGCGTGACTACCTCACTGACTTGTTCCCAATTCTTGAATTAGGTACTTCAGCCAAGATGTTGTCTGTTGTGCCTTTGATGAATGGTGGCGGCTTGTTTGAAACTGGTGCCGGCGGTTCAGCACCTAAGCATGTGAAGCAATTGGTTGAAGAAAACCATTTGCGTTGGGACTCATTGGGTGAGTTTTTGGCCTTGGCAGTGTCGATTGAAGATGTGGGCATCAAGAAGAACAATCCTAAAGCAAAGATTTTGGCCAAGACTTTGGACGAGGCCACTGGTCAATTGCTTGAGAACAGAAAATCACCTTCATCAAGAACCGGTGAACTAGATAACCGTGGCAGCCAGTTCTACTTGGCACTCTATTGGGCGCAGGCTTTGGCTGCTCAGACAGAAGACAAAGAACTACAAGCTCACTTCACCAAGTTGGCTAAGCAGTTAAAAGACAATGAAGAGAAGATTGTTTCTGAGCTATCTGTTGTTCAAGGTAAGTCAGTTGATATCGGCGGTTACTACAAACCAGATCTTAAGAAACTTGAACAAGTGATGCGCCCTAGCGCAACACTGAACGAGATCATTGGTTCTGCTAAGTAATAAAAAAGTAATTAATCAGTAACAAAAAAGGCCGCATCAGCGGCCTTTTTTGTTTTGTATATTTTATTTATTTTCTTTTATTACCAATAAGTCTTTGAGTCATTAAGGCTTCAAATAAGCGTAACGCTCTTTGGCTTGCAAATTAGAAACTTCTGCAACACCTGATGGAACAATCTTGGCTTCCATGATCACTTGTTCTTTTGGAATTTTTCTTGAAACCAAGGTGTTGTTACAAACTCTGAACTCAACACCCTTGCTCACCAAGTCGCCAATCGATGCCGAAAACTTTGAACCCGACATGTTCTCAGCACCTTCAAGTAAAAAGTCGATACCAGGACCGTGTGTCACCACCACGATTTTTGCAGTTGGATCAGCGCTCAAGTGATTGCGAATATTACCAATCGCACGGCTGGCTTGTTGCACACCTTCGTTCACGTGATAAACAATTTTGACTGATTCTGAAAAAGCATGTCCTGAGAAAACCACGAATGACATGGCTGTGATTAGTTTGATTAATTGCTTCATAACACTCCCTCTATTTTTATTAAAAACACTTAGTAAGAGAAACTAAGTATTAGTGATGAATAAATTAAATTGAAGTAAAACTTTATTTATTGGTCTAACAATGAACCAATATACCGATAAAATCAAGCTCCCTTGATATAAAAGATAGTTATTAACTAATCCTAAATGTTCCTCACCAAAAACCTATCTCGGTTTCAGATGGGACTTCTTTTATCCTTGGCATTTCATTTAATTTTGATTGTTGTGGGATTGAACTATCAAGAAATCAATCCAATCAAGTCAAAGCCTTTGGATGAGGTGATACAAGTCAAACTTGAGCCTGAGCAAAAGAAAGAAAACAAGAAAGAAGAAAAGAAACCTGATGATCAGACTCTGGTTCTTAATACTCAAAGAGAAGTGCCCCAAGAAAAGAAGTTAGCCTATATGGATGCGCCACCAGCACCATCAACTGAAGAATGGCAAAAAGCTTCCACCTACACCTTGAAGAACAGTAAGCGCTACCGCCACAATTGGGGACAGCAAGTGCGCAGCATGATGGGACGCTCAGTGGAAGGTCCCGATCAAGGCATGGTGCGCTTTCATATTGAGATTGCGGCTAACGGCCAACTGTCAAAATTAGAGACACTCTGGTCCACCTCTCCTGTTGCTGAGAAGCTAGCGCGTCAGGCGATTGAAAACATGCCGCCTCTGCCACCCATTCCCACCGGAAAACCGCTGATCTTCCAGAAGACTATTTCATTCCAACCCGTGGATGATGGTTGGCCTCCTATTTATAAATACGATTGTTTGCCAGATCCACCGACTTTCAAGAACCCTTTCGCTTGGGATGGCAAATCAGCGCCCGTCGCGATTCAGCAAAAGGTGGCTGATGGGTCTAAACAAGAGATGCTGACAGATTGCCCCGCTATTGAGGACGATACGATTGAAGCTGAAGCTGCAGACATGAAGCGTCAGTTTGAAATCTGGGGCTCGAGTCGCTTAAACCCCAAAAAGTGATTTACTTCTTAAATACAGATGCTTTTTGTTGTGGATTTAGATTAAATGTCCATTATTTGGCATCAACATTTCTAATTTATAGAAATTACATATAAACTGGACGGATAACATTCTAAAAAGAGCATGTATGTACCTGAAAGTTAATACTAAATTTCAATTGGCATTAACTATTGCGACTCTGTGGGGTATTTTTTCTATATGGGCAGCCCAGTTTTGGTTTGCTGATCTATCAGCCATCATAGGCTGGTTTCTTGCCGGATTTTTAATTTTATTCATCGCAGTTGTGCCAGGCTTTATCAATGCCTTCATGGTTGTTAGCTTAATGATGGATAAAAGGCCTGTCCGCAAACATCTAGATAGTTACCCGCCCATCACCATTTTGATCGCAGCTTATAACGAAGAGGCTGTCATTCCAGACACTTTTGAAAGTATTGCTAAACAAAATTATCCTGGGGTTCTCGAGGTCATCTTGATTGATGATGGTTCCAAAGATCAGACCCATGCCGTGTGCAATCAACTGACCAGCAAATATCCTTGGTTAAGATGCATCCAGCAAGAGACCAACCAAGGTAAGTCTGAGGCGCTGAACAGAGCTCTCGCCATGGCGAGTTATGAACTCATCATCACCTTGGATGCCGACTCATATTTGTACAAAGATGCCTTGGTCAGAATTGTGGAACGATTCCACAGCGACCCAGCCAATACATGTGCAGTTGCTGGCACGATCATGGTGCACAATTCTCGTCAAAACTGGATCACTCAATCACAAGAGTGGGATTACTTTCAGGGGATTGCCACAGTTAAACGGGTGCAATCTCTTAATCAAGGCACCTTGGTGGCACAAGGCGCATTTTCTTTGTATAAAAAATCAATCGTTCTTGAGTTAGGCGGTTGGCCAAAGACTGTTGGTGAAGACATCGTTCTGACATGGGCCATGCTAGAAAAAGACTATCGGGTGGGCTATTGCGAGGATGCAATTGCTTTCACGATCGTGCCAAGCACTGTCTCAGGTTTTATTCGACAAAGACAGCGCTGGGCCAGGGGCATGATTGAAGCATTCAAATACCACCCAAAAGTATTGTTCAGAAAGCGCTTATCAACTTTCTTCATTTGGTGGGACCTGCTGTTTCCAGCCATGGACGTTGCTTTTACTTTTGGATTTTTACCTGGATTAGTCTTGGCTATGTTTGGTTACTTCTGGATTGTTGGGCCCATGACTTTAATATTGCTGCCCATGGCGCTCATCATGAATTCAGTGATGTACCGCATAGAGGAAAAAATGTTCTCTGAGCAACACTTGCATGTGCGTCGTAATACTTTGGGATTCTTTCTCTATATGCTCCCCTACAGCTGTATTTTGCAACCAGCTGCAGTTTGGGGTTACATCACAGAAATATTTGGTACAAAAAAATCATGGGGCACAAAATGAAAAACAAACTAAAAACCCCCGCTCTTTTATGCGCGATGATCTGCGCTGGACTCACTCCAAACTTGATCCATGCACAAAGCAATGATTCTTGGGGTTTACTGAGTCCAACCATCAGCACCTATAGTGACAATGATCAGTTCAAAGCCGTCAAGGCGGGTGTTGGTTTATTACCCCTGTACAAAGATGGTCAACATTTCACCGGTATCCAAGCCCTGCACCACAGCTATGAACAATATGAGTGGAAGAAAGATGCCTCTCAACTCAGTGTGGTGAGTGAGTCAATTGATCCCAAAAATGGTTTGGGCCATAAAGTGAATCTTGGCCTGAATCAATTGGGTAATCATTCACTGGTGAATGCTGATATGAACTACGCCATGTCGCTTCGAGAAGGTACCAATGCTGAATTGTTTTACAACCGTGACTGGGTTGAAACAAGAAACTCTCTCGAAAGGGGTATCAAATATGACTATTACGGTGGCAGTCTAGAGCAACGTCTTTCTGAAAGATGGACCGTGATTGGTCTATTAGGGCAACATCAGTTTTCTGACAGCAATACCCGCAATCATCTGCGTGGCAAATTGATTTATGACTTACTCCCTGATCAAGGCATCAATCTTCAGCTAAGACACCGTCAGTACCGCAACAGTCAACAAGAATTGAATGGTAATTACTTCAATCCAAATAAATACGAAGAACAGATGGTGGCAGTGGCCATGCGCCAAAGGGTTCAAGGATGGATGTTGTCTGGATTGATTGGTGTGGGTCATCAAAAAGTGAATGATGATCCAAGGACCAACACTCATTTGTATGAACTAGAGGCCGACAGCCCCATCACCAAGTCGATTGTTTTTCGAAGTAAGCTTGGTTACGGTCAGAGTGCGACCTTTAATGGCTCGGACTATAAGTTCAGATACTTCAATACCAGTTTGATGTTCAGATTCTGATCGATTGTGAAAACACTGGCGATCTTACTGTATTCACTTTCTCTGATTCTTCAGATAGGCGCCAGTTATCAATCATTCAGATTGATCAATATTGTCAATAAATATAAAATCACTTGCATTGCTTTAAGTGCCGCACTGACCATCATGATTGGTCGCCGAGTGGTACCGTTGATCAATGTCTATGAATACTCAGTTTATGACATCAAAGATGCTTTTTTATCAGTGCCAATTTCTTTATTGTTGTTCATTGGGGTATTTGGTATCAAATCAGCTCTGAGTGAAGTCCGTAAAGAAAATTCTGCTCTAGAAGTATTGAATGCCACAGACTCTTTAACTCTGGCACTGACTAAAAAAGAAACCTATGTCCGCCTAAAAAGAGAAATCAGTCGCGGGCAAAGAAGTCTTCACCCCCTGGCCTTTCTGATGCTTGACATTGATCACTTCAAGCGCATCAATGATCAGTATGGTCACATGGTTGGTGACACAGTCTTAAAGAACTTGTCTTTATTCTGTCAGCATAAATTAAGAGATATTGATGTATTTGGTCGTTTTGGTGGCGAAGAGTTTTTGATTGCTTGCCCAGAGACTGATGCCAAAGCTGCCCTTGAAATTGCAGAAAGACTTCGCGAGGCCATTTCAAAAAACTATTTCGCAATTGTCAACGGCAAAGAAATCACCTTAACAGTGAGTATCGGGATATCCATCTTTGACCCAAAACAAGTGAATCATGATTCTTTAGATCTTGCAATGGATCTTTATATCGACTATTCCGATAAGGCGATGTACTGCGCCAAAAATGCGGGCAGAAATCAGGTCAAGTTATTTGATGAGGGAATGATTGCTTAGTTGCTTTGCTTAGCTGCTTTGCTTAGTTGCTTTAATCAAACCGCTGGAAACTCGTAGTTGTCTTGCCTGAATAGCTTTAAACAAGCATCCACTACTCGCTCATCAAATAAGCTTCCTTTGCCAGCCTCAATTTCAGCGAGTGCCTTATCAAGACCTAAGGATGGGCGGTAAGGTCGATTGTGCGACATGGCTTCAACGGTGTCAGCAACGGCCAAGATTCTTGCTTCCAAGATGATGGCATCACCTTTAAGTTGATTTGGGTAACCGCTACCATTGATTCTTTCGTGATGCTGATAAATGGTTTGAGCCAGAGGCCATTGAAAATTAATGTCTTTGACGATATCAAAACCAGTTTGAACATGCTTTTGGAGGGCTTGTATCTCAAAAGTTTCCAAAGGTGTAGGCTTGGTGAGCAATTCTGCTGGGACACCAATTTTGCCGATGTCATGTATTAAAGCACCTAATTTAAGTCCCTCGACAACATGCACAGATAGATTCATTTGATTGGCAATGGCTACGCACAGATGTGCCACACGTAGTTGATGTTGGTAGGTATAGGGATCACGAGCAACAATCACCTTGGTCAATGCATCAACCACCTCGTACATATTAAGAGTCAAGTCTTGCTGATATTTAATTAAACAGCTTTCAGCATTTTTTCTGTCTGTGATATCTCTGATATTGCACTGAATCACCCGCTCACCATTCACACCGTAGGCATTACTGACGAATTCAACACTGATGATTTTTCCAGATTTAGTGCGAAGTGGTAGATCACTGTATTTAATGTAGCCTTCTTGCTTCAGTGTTTCAAAAGCTTTCAAAGATGCCAATTTATCGACCATGGCGCCGATTTCCCAAAGCTCCATGCCAATCAGTTCTTCTTTGCTGTAGCCCAGCATTTCGATCAGATAGGGATTCACATCTTGAATGCGCCCACTCTCAAAATCTAAGATCAAAATGCCGTCGTAGGCCGTTTCAAATAGGCGTCGATAACGCAGATTGGTTTCTTGTGGAATCAGTGGATTTGTCATACCTCATAGTCGGCTGAAGAGGCATTTTTGTCAATGAATACTTTTGCGCCAGGTCAATAGAAAAACTTTGAAACTACATTAAAGATTCATCAAAGCCAAAGTGATCGATAAGCCTTATCGGAATCATGATCATCCGCTTGTTTCTTAGGATTAAAGCGTCGTCCACCACGGGGGTCAGTTCCTCTGCCGGCAATGTATAACCAATTACCTTGATTGCTATATACATCGTAATCAATCAATTGTGATTCAAACCATGCAGCTCCTGCTCGCCAATCGCAATTGAGGTCATAAATCAGATAACTGACAACCACCTGTCTTAATCGATTAGAAAGATAGCCAGTTGCATGCAACTCTCTCATACCTGCATCAACGATTGATTCACCTGTATTACCTACACACCACTTCTCAAACCATTTTGGGTTGTGTTGCGGCGGGGGTGCATCACTGAGTCCCCTGGCATGGTAAAGAGCACTGCCCCACTTCAGATGCAAGATCCTGAAATAGTCGCGCCAGAGGAGTTCAAACCAAAGCCAGTAGCTACCTTCATTAGCGCCAAATTCAGCTTCGAATTTTTTTAACTGAGTCATGACAATTCTTGAAGACAAACACCCATTGGCCAACCATGGTGAAAATTTACTTGAGTAGTCTTCACCAAACAATTCATTGCGTGTTTTTTTATAGGTATGAGGTAAGCGTTTTTGAAGGTATTGATGAAGATGTTGTTTGGCATGTGACTCCCCGCCTCGGAATGATTCTTTCCAATACGGAAAAGAACTTTCTGTACTTAAGGCAATGTTACTCGGTAATACCTCAAGAGCTTGCTGATGTTTGAATTCATCAGGTAGTGGGGGAATGGCTTTGGGTGCTGATTTGGGTGGCGTGAAGAGGTGTTTTTTCTTTTCAATTTGAATGCGAAATTGCGTAAACTGCTCGGGCATTTCATCGACTGAAAAAGGTAGCTCATTAGGATCAATCATGGTTGATTGCCAAGTCGTATGAACTGGCATGCCCAGATCCTTACCCAAAGCCACTATCAAAGCGAGTTCGTTTTGCTCCTCTGGGGCAGCAATTTCTTCACAGTAAATAGCATCAACCTGCAGTTGCTTGATCAAATCTTGAAGCACATGGATAGGCTCACCTTCAAACAAACATAGTTCAGAACCTTTGGCTTTGAGTTGCTGATTCAAATCATTGAGAGAGTCATTCAAGAAATGACTGCGGTGAATCCCCTCTCGAGGGAATCCCCATTTTATTATTTTTTGATTTTCAGGAGACTTGCAATAAATGGGAATTAAAAACTGACTTTCAGAGCAGGCTTTAGAGAAAGCCGGATTATCTTCAAGCCTGAGGTCTTGCCGAAAAAGATAAACCGAAGTTTTGTGCATCCTGAATTAGGAATTAGTGTGATGAATCAGGAATTGAGATTTAAGCGGATTGCTTTATCAACCCTCATTAACCCTTAAGTAAAGCTAGATCGACTGGATTGCTTTCTGGTTTTAACTCTTGCTCGAGCTCTTCCCAAGTGCTGTCACCTAATTTTTTAACACTCAGCTTAAATGTCCAGTGCTCTGGTACACCACAGGTCCACTCATCAGGTCCCGTCTGAATCAACACATTGGTTTGTTGACGGTGATCAAAGTACAAGTGATACACCTTGCCATGCAATGGATTAAATGAGAACTTAGCAGCGTGCACTTGCTCTGTGACATCAAGTCTTGATTGCAAGGCTTTGGCTTGCTTCATCAAGACATTGGCTTGCTCCATGATGCGGTCGTATTCATGCTTGGCATTCTGACGAGCCACATTGACAGCTTTGTCTTTTTCTTCAGTGACTTTGATCGGCGCAAAGACGGGCGATCCCACTTCCATGGGATATTCAATACTGGCATGTCTGGCTGGATCGGTATCTTCGATGCGCATTTGAAACCTCGTTTTGTCTCGCTTATATTTAACGCTTAGTTTTAATAAATCTAAGCCATTTGCCATTTATATGGCGTTTTGATGATTATAAGAACTTTAAGGATTTGTTGCTGAGAACTTCCTCAGTGGCAAGATTTGGCTTTTAAAGCTGCCTTGGATCGCCTTTTTGAGTATTTTGTAGATGTCCAAATCAAATTCAGCATCACCCAAGCCCATGAGTTCCTCTAGTTCACCTTCATTGATAGCCGATCCTAAATAACACCAGCGGTCAACGACGTGCATTTGCTCACCCTCTTTGATGGCAATCGGGCCTTGGTAAGGCCAGACTTGAACCCTAAATAACTCCAGTGCAGTTTTTAGTTGCAGGTTATGCAAGCTGATGGGTGATTGACCAATGCATGCACCACCACATTGTTTAATTTGATAGCCAAAACAAGATTTACCCTCTGTGCGTTTTTCAAGACCAAGCAAAGCCTCGCACAAGCGATACTTTTTAGCGATCGCTTTTAGGTAAGTATTGGCTTCTCTTTTACTGTAAAAAAGTCCAAAAAGATCATCTTGTAGGCCTGGCAGCAGGTCACAGTGATTGACCAGCGTCGGCACCAAAGCACCCCCCTCATTGAACTCGACTTTCCAAGCGCAGAGATCTTTTGAGCGGCGCAGCTTGATGTTCATACTTGGCATGCGCTCTTTGATTAACTTTGATTCAAGCAATAAAGCTCCTAGCTCACCACTGGTTTCTATCCAATCAATGTCTCGAATCTGCATGGATAGTTTCATTTCTTTGCGTTGAGTCAGCGCCGACTGAAAATGACCCATGACCCTGCTTCGCATCGCAATACTTTTACCAATATAAATAGGCGCTTTGTTTTCGCCATAAAAAATATAGCACCCTGGCTTTTCAGGTATTTCATCGATCATGGCTTTATCGATATTGGGTGGCAAGCTTGAATGGCCGATCAATTGATTGAGAGTGGCACTCAATTGAGTCTTGCCAACTTTAGCTTCACAGACTTTCCAAAATTGCAGGAGCAAGTCAGCATCCCCAAGAGCACGATGTCTAGCACTGACCTTCAAACCATGGGTGTGGATGATGGTGTCTAAGTTATGCCTAGGCTGGCCGGGAAATAACAATCTAGATAATTTAACGGTGCACAATACCTTGGGCTTGAAATCGATCCCAAGTCTCTTGAATGAGGCTTTTAAAAAGCCATAGTCAAAGCGTGCGTTATGAGCAATGAATATCTTGCCCTCTAGTTTTTCTAGGATTTGTCTGGCAAGTTCATCAAACGGTGGTTGATGCTGCACCATCTCAGGACGAATACCTGTCAGCGCTTGAATATTTTGGGGAATGAATGTACCTGGGTTGATCAGGCTTTCCCAAGTTTCTTGATGGTCACCAGAGACTAGCTTGATACCAATCTCTGTAATGCGATCTCTATCAAAATTCGACCCAGTTGTTTCAATATCGACAAAGGCCAAATCTGGATAATCATGGTGATCATGATGCATATGGAAATACTGCTAATGAATGATTATTTATCAGTGTCCTGTTGAGACATTCTCTGACAGCTGCGCTCCCTGAAATCAACCATGGTGTGATAACCCATTTGATAGCAAGCGCAATGCTTGCCCAAAATCCAGCGCGCGAGTTTGATGCGTAATTGTTGAATCATGTTTGTCACCTGTTAATTCTTGTTAGTATTGCCTCTAATTTAGCCGATAAACCGAAATACTGCTGAGCTCTATCCGCAATTTGGAGTCAGGCTAGATCAGGTTTTATGGGTATATGCGAGCTGCAAGCAAAAATCCAACAAATCTATTAAATTGAGGTGTCGATTGATTTACACGCATCTTTTAATGAAAGCAGGTTCCTATGATTGCTAACCACCTCATTGCCGCCATGGTGGGCATCATGCTTTTCTTCACCGTGGTGGTCGCTCCAACGGTGTTCAAGGTTCTACCCGTCGAATGGTCTAGCAAGTACGTCAGGAACTTTTTTCCAAAATACTATGCCTCATTGGGCATTTTGACGGTGATCAGTGCTTTCTTGGCGCAAAGCTCTCATGCTCAATATTTACTGATTGCTTGTGCGATTTTATTTGCTTTTACTCTGTTTTATTTGACCGGAAAAATCAATCAAGCAAAAGATTTGGGTCTGCATAAACAGTTTCATATTCTTCATGGCTTGAGCGTGGCAATCAACCTTGTTCAGTTGATTGCTTTCATCTACCTATTGGTGGTGTCACTATGAAAAAATT
>Ga0255131_1000590_pt1 | contig 11519 bp, 11 predicted proteins | sample Law_Yuk_RepC_8d_FD_188554 | JGI IMG/M metagenome (GOLD analysis project Ga0255131, IMG submission 188554) | Freshwater microbial communities from St. Lawrence River, New York, United States - Law_Yuk_RepC_8d | ecosystem: Environmental > Aquatic > Freshwater > River | place: USA: New York... | reverse complement strand
TTACTTATCCTTACGTATTATAGTGTTCATAATTATTACCATTAATTGTAAGGGTAATAATTTATTATATGATCAAGAACAGCATTGTATTGCTTAACTAATATCGCCATCTTTGTATGACCAAAATTCAATATTAGTTACGGGTGTATTATTATCATTTTGAGATACTAAAGCGTCTAGTTGACTAGATGTAAACGCGGCAATCTTAGATTGACAATCGCCCTCTCCGTATGACACCCAATAATGTTTTTCTCCATCGTCTTGTCCAGATGCGTTTTTAACCTGGTTCGTTGTAAATCCCATGGGAAAATTTAAAAATGACGTGGTTTCGTCCTTTAATATCATAAATGGGTGTGAAAATGACTCGAGAGCCAATGTATTCTTATCAATTTTGTAAAAAAACATAAAATAAACAGTTGTTGGGTGAAGATTTCGAATCGCATCGTACGACGGTTGTTGTCTTTCAAAAGCAAATGTGGTTTGTGCTGGCGGCGGTTGTATAAATCCAAGTGATATTAAAAACTTTCTAAGGGGGTCGCCATCGCTTATAAAAGTGTATGTTTTATGTTGAATGTCTTTTGTGCCAGGGTAGGGAATATCAAAAAGTTGTTTAACATTTACAATATATTTTTTATCACCATTAATGCCGTGAGTTGGATCATTCATTATATTATCATGACTCCATTTTATTAAATCAAGTCCATAATTAAATAGATGATCTTTGGGAATTTGGTGCTGTCCATCGACTGGATCGCCGTTGTAGTATCGCATAATTGTATCATAATCCTCTCCGAAAAACGGCATAGCCTCCTTTAACCGTTCATTTAAATACATAAAAATATCTGTTTTTATGTGCCCAACCGCGATTAAAGAGCCGTCTTTCTCTACAAATGGTGTGGTACAAGATACTTTTAAGCCACATAAGGGCGTGAAATATGCTTCAATCTTTTTAAATATATCTGAACCGAGCGGCTGAAGTGTTCTCCAAGATGTATCCCGTTCGGATTCAAATTCTGCGCCATCTAAAACAGAATTTATGCCGCCTGTATTAGAAGTGCTCGCGTCAAACTGTTTATAATAAAATACCATACCCCCTGTTCTGTTTTTGTTTGTTGGATCAGATGCCATTACGTAATTCAATATCATACATTTTCGAGGGCAAAAGGTTCTAGCCGGGTCTTCGTAATGAAAATAAAATAGGGCATAATTTTTTTCAGTTTTTTTTGGCATGGCCCATGAAATACAATTAGCAAGTGATGATTGCGTACTTGTTTCAGGATTAGCATAAGGATTTCTTGGTGCTATACCTCGTGGTTGGTATGGAAACGCAAGAGCAAATGTATCGCTGTTGACGCGCTTTAAAACCTGTGCTCTAGTTAGTGATTGTTTCCATCCATTATCAGCTTCAAAGCCTGGTCCATTCCATGGGCCAACTGGTGCGCCAGGATCAATAATGTTGTGCTTTTTAGCTATAAGAGGCATAGTAACACTAAGTGCGCCAGGATTAACGCACTCGCCACTACGACTTCCAGTAATATAAACTGTATTTACAATATCAGTTTGCCCTGTAACCTGATTAAATATATTAATTACTCGCGCATCAATAGGACCTGATGACACGCGACCGTTAATACACGCATCAAGCATCCAGCTCTGAAGACAGTTAAAACTGTGACCCTGTCGTTTAATTATTGTAACCATTGTTACATCGCTTCTATTGGTGCCTTCCGGGGAAGCCCAAAACCCACCTGTTGAAATCCACTTATTGAACATACTGCCAGGATATTTTACATATTTATCATCTGCGTCTGGGTAATTGTCTATGGCATAAAACTTCATTCTTCTAACCATTGCGGAATATGATTGTTTTACAAAATCGGCAGTAACAGGAGCGCCACCACGAGCAGTATAATATATACATCGACTCGTACAACAGTAATAAGATGCGTTTCCTGAGTCCATTAACCATGTAACGCTTGGATTAAAAATACTTAACGATTTAGTTTGGTCATCTGAAAACCCATTTGCGAGTTTAAATTGCTCAACTAGATCATCAGTAAAATCCATAACCCAATCAATTTTTGTACCTCCGCCCCCAACCTGTTTTTGCGGAAGGAATTGCGGTGGTTCAATATTGACAGGTGCAACCATATTTGATTTATTTGGAGGTCTTATAATACAAACTGGTTCGCGCGCCATTTGCTTTATCATTGCGTCGTCATAACCCTTGTCAAGATCAATAATATCATTATCTCCGCCAATATATTTATTGCGTCTTCTTATTGTTTTACGTCTTCTTATTGTTTTGCGACCTTTTGTTTTGCGAGGTCTCCTAAAACGACCATGTGATGATTTTTTAGTCCGCGCCATAATATATTATGACATTTTAAATTTATTTTACGTCCTTGAATATCTACAAAAAAAATAGCAGGGTTTACCCCTCCATTTGCGAAATAAAATTACGACATAGGAAATATGAATCCATCCCGCCTTAAAATGTCGTTCAATTCTTTTCTCTGCACTGCACAATTGGCAATTTTAATTTTTTCAAATTTCTTAATGTTAAAATGAGTGTTGGTTAAATCAAACATGTCGTTAATTTTCAATAAAGTATTGACATCGACCTTGTAATTTGTCTTCTCTCCAAGCCAATCACAGAATTCCATTGACGAATTATCCTTTCTATACTTTTTTAAATATTTCATATTATCGTAAAGACTGTGTATCTCGTTTTCAGCACAAACTTCGGCATTATAATCGGTGCCAGATAATATACAAATTTCCCTCAAGTTTTGCTGAGTAATATCTAAATTGCCCAGGATTCCATTCATATCATATAAAACCGCGCTGTGTTTCAAGAGGCTTAGATATCTTATTACGCGGGGACATCCATAAACAAACATGTCCATATCTTCGCTTAAACACGCCCACACCTTTCCTTTAATCGTTAACAACGCACACAACTCATCTGCCTCGCCGGGAGCATCATAATACGTTGCTCCATACGCGCGAATTAGCTGTTTGACCGCTTCGATATCTGTTTTACTAATATGGACAAACGTTCTTTTTAGAATATCCATATTAGATAGTATTTCCTGCTTTTCAGCATCATCCATATTTATATTATTTTCCAGCAAAGCTCGCAGACTATTATACTGTTCTTCTGCGCTCTTCTTGTCCTCCCTACGCTTTTGTAATAGTTCCTTTTTTTCAGCGGGAGGTTTGCCGTCGAATATAAATATAGGGGTTACATTATAATGTTTGAAGACCGACAGCATTAAATATATATTTTCAATAAGAACCTCATCAGAGGCATACTTATACATATAAATGCTGATATCTACCGCAATCTTCTTACCTGATAATTCACACAAATTAATATACTTAATCGCACTTGGTGCGTGTTCCCTGAAGAACTTATTTAAATACCGGATCCCCATCTTTGTATTCGTAGTTATGTATTGTTTTATCATATCAAATAAAACAATATCAATTTTATTTTAAAAAAAAATGACACCGTGTGGGTTGATATACCCATACGTCAAAATCCGTATGATGCAAACTAGAAGCCAAACTAGAAGCCAAGCTATAGGTGTGTGGGTGCCGACTGAGTTGGCTGTTTATGAAGTAGATATTGACTTTGATGAAGCAAGTAGGATGTGGGAATATAACAAAAAACGAACAGGGTTTGGTAGTTATAAATATATCTGCTGTGAGTTGAATAAATCGGGTATAAAATGCGGCAGACATATCGTAGATGACACCAAATATTGTAGGACACATAATAAAAAACTCCTAATCTCATCACTAAATTAGCATATTAGCCTAATTCGCAAATACTCATACGTAAATTGTTCATCATGTATTTTATATTTGGGCTGAGCTGTTTGACTGAGATTTTATTTAAAAATAGTTGCGTTTCGGCAACGCCGTTTAGCATGGAAGGTGTTTTATATTTATTTTCAATAAAATTACAGAATGCCGTCTGATTTCTTATCGTCTTATTAAACTGTAAGACGGAGTAATTATTTTTTTCGCACCAAAACAGGAAATCCTGATAGTTGTTGATAAGTATGGTTTTAAGGATATAATACGATAGAACATTGGTCTTTTCCTTGTATAAATTCTCTCTAAGTATCGCGCTATACTGTGTATCCGAATATAGATCACTGTATGACAGCCCCATAAAATCAAGAGTTTTAACCAACTGGAAAAAGCTATATGTCCTTTCAAAATTAATAAAGAACTCAGCAGTAGAGAGAAAATCGGCAACGTTCGTCTTATCCTTCATTGAAAAATAGCTACAAAACAGCGCGTTCATTATTTCCGCCCAAAACTCGGTATATGATTCGTATAAATTTACGTCTGATTTGACCTTGAAAATGTTTAATATACATCGGTGAGGCGCATCATTGTTCATATCCGAAAAATCCAGTGCGAAATTGTGAAATGTTTCGTGGATAAATACCTTAAACCACTCCTCTTTTCGGAATACAATAATTTCCGACTCTCTTGGACAGGTGCGAGTGAATGCGGTGTTCACGTGTATTTCATCGAGTATAGAAATATTTGAATTTGGAAGAGTCTTAGTGAGAGAAGTAAAATAAAAATAGCTTACCAGTGACTCGGCACATTGTTTGGAAGCATATTGATTTAATATGTATAGCCACATTATAATCGCATCAACATATTTACTAAACGTCTCGAACTTAATATGATGTTCCTCATCTTCTACAACAAAAATAAGTGTTATTTTACGGTTATAGAGAGAAAAGTTATATGTGATCTCTGTAGCCGCGAACTGTTCAATATGCTTGCGCACCGTCTCTGGGAAACTATTTGAATTGAAATATTTAGGCATTGGGATTTGCGTAGCTGTTTCAATTTTTCTGGTTGTAATAGTATAATGTCCGTCGCGTTTCTTGACACTGTCTAAATACTTGCGAGACTCACAAATATCACCATATAACTCTGTAAGTATCTCGTCAGTTCGTTTGTTTTGTTTCACTATGTTTATATGGTTGTATTTTGTAAAAAAAGACATCATTTGTTTAGTTTGCTTGGATATCTTCATTCTTATTATATTCCGTTATTAATTTTTATTACATTTTTCTTAATAATTTTGTAATCTGAATAATTTTGTAAACTAGATATATATGGATAGCTCAACAATTATCATTTTAGCAACTATTCTTTTCATATTGATTCTTTTGAATAATATAACTGTCGTTGTAAATCATAACGATCAACAAAGCAATTGTTCGCAAACGGCTTTCGGATGCTGCCCCGATGGTGTAAATTCCAGAGTGAATTATTACGGGACGAACTGCCCAGGGTATAGACCTAGACCCGGATATCCGGTGCCCCGCCCAGAACCGACGCCTGTTCAAAAAATTGGTGGATGCGCAGGCACACGATATGGATGTTGCGCAAATAATTATACCGCGAAAATAGACAACAATGGTAGCAATTGTTTAGGGGCGAAATAAAAGTTTCTAGATGTAAAGGTTAAATACAGTAAATACTTAAAAACAAAATATTTACATATTGTAAAATGCCCCCTCAAAGAAAGAAGAAGGTCGTTGAACCGCAAGCACAAGGTGTTTCGCCTGAAGGTGGCGTTGAAAATGCTGTTGCGCCTGTAGTTGAGACAGTAACAGACGCGCTAGAGCTTGCCGCTGAAAATATTTCTAATGCGCAAACTGACGCAGTTGATATGTTAACGGATGAAGTTGGAGCGATTACAGTGCAAGTCGCTAACGTTAAGGATTCGGCGGTTTCATTAGTTACCGAACAGGTAGCCGCTGTAACGGAGCAAGTCTCAGAACAGGTAGCTGCTGTAACGGAACAAGTAGCCGCCGCTGTTGAACAAGCAAAGGATGCCGTTGAACAAGCAAAAGCCGTAGCACAGGATGCTGTTGAACAAGCAAAAGATGCCGTAAAAACTGTAACTGATATGGCGGACTCCCTTTCTAGAACAGCCGCAAAAACACTTGCCGATTTGATCGCAGAAGCTGTCAACTCAAAGAAATATATGAAGGTTATTCTTAGTAAAAATGCCTCCAATATGTTATTGTCTATTGTTTCATCATCGCCGCAAGCGTTAGATAATATTAAACATTCTCTAATGGAGGTAATCAGTGACGGTAAAATTGATTCGAATGATATTCCTCATTTCATTTCTATCATTCAGAATTTGTATGAAATTGTAAATAGCATACGGGAGTTCAATTTTGATACCCAAGCAAAGGCGACAATTTGTGCGGAGGTTCTTAAATTTATATCACATTTTTTGATATTGGATGAACAAATCCCCGTTGCGGAAGCATACAGAGACATCTTTATAAATCAAATCGACTGTTTGATTGATTCGTGCGTTAGCTTATTGAGCTTTCAATCTGTAATTAACATTAAGGGATGCTGTCTGCCATTCTGTAAGTAAATTATATGATAAAATATTGAAGAACATTATTTTATTATACACGATTATTAGACGATTATTAGACGATTAAACTATTTTCTCGCGCCGAATCTTATCGCGGACCAACATGAGCTCATCAAATACGTCTGGCTCTGCGCCTTTTACAAAGTGCACCAATTTTGCGTCATTTGTCGCCAACAATAAGCTCTTTAAGTCTTCGTTCTGTGTAAACTTGGCATGCTGGGCATCATAGATGGCCTTTTTGCTCTTCTGACCCCGAAAATCACCATCCACTTGGACCTCAACTGGCCGCAAAAGTTCTCCCTTGTGCTTACCTGTTTTGCTACCTGCTCCCTTGGCCATTAGCGGATCCTTTGACATGTCTGTTCCTGAATCAAGAGAGAAACTCAAATAAAAATCAGGATGGCCTGTTTTAAACTTGGATCCTTCGTAATAATGCTCAACCGTTGCCCATTTGTGGTTGTCTAGAGTAAAGGGCTCTACCCAAAAATTCGACAATTTTTTACGCCATTGTGGAATAGTAGCCAACTCAGTGTACTCTTTCATTCTTTCATTTGGAATTTTCTCTCCACTCCCCTTTCCAGGAAGAGGTTTATCTACTGATTTGGAGTAAAATTGGAAGACAATATCGTCGTTATATAACCCTCTCAGTTTGCTTTCACTGATATCTTCATACTCTGGCTCTTTTGTTGGTGTTTTAATATTTTCCGTTTTAAATTTCTGAAAATCAGGAATAATCGAAAAAGGACCCGCATTCTTTTCAACACATCGTTCCGCAATTAGCTTCTTTATGTCATACGGAATTTCAGAAAACTTAAATATAAGCTTCTTCTTATAGCCGATGAGTTTATAATGCGTTCCAGTATGGTCGATAATGATATAGAACTCGGGCGTAAATCTGCCGCGACTTTCTAATACACTATCGTTTAATTGCCCACATTGTAGAACGTTTTTCAAGTCTCCGCCTCTATACAGCTCACTCGACATGATAATAAATTTTATGTTCAATATTCTCTCCAAGGTGGAGATGGCCCAAGTATCAGCCCAGAATTCACACTTGGCAATCTTACTCTTAAACGCATCTAGTGAATCAACTCCCTTCATAATTTTGAACTCCTTGAGCATTTCCGATGTAATTTTTTTCTCCCTAACAAGTCGATCGTGTTCCGTTTTTACATTCTTGGCCTCAACGGAAATGAGTTTCTGTTCATTTCGATCGATAATCTCCGCAAACCGTTTTTTAAGCGACACATACAACCCCTCCAATTCCTTTATGGTGTTGGTCTGCTTGATCAATTCAGCAGTATACATATCATATTGTTCTTTATAGTTCAAAAAAACCTGTTCAGTCGCCTCCGATGCCAACTTTTTCCGGAGTTTATTCACGGATGTTTGCTGTACAATACTTGAAAATGCGTCGCGAATGGTTGCGAATAAACAGTCACCACCACCCTCGTTATCTGTAAGAGTATAATTATTATTTTCCATAAACTGTTCTATCCAGCTATCACCAGGTGCTCTATGATATTTCTCTCTAATATTTTTGGCAGCAACCTTTGTCTCCTCTTTAAGCAGGGGTGGAAGAGGAATTCCCTTCGTCATAACAAATATATCTTCTCTCTCTTTGGGGATTTCATAATGTTCATTATATTCCACATGCTCATCCGCTTCTTCGTCACTATCAGATTTATCATCTTTTTCGTCCTCTTTATCTGTCTCTTTTTCGGCGACCCTTCTAAGCGGAACATCCGGTTTCAATCTAAGCTTATGTAAGAATTCCTTAGTTGCGAAAGAATATACAAGAGGATAATCCATCTTCTCAACATCAAGGTTATTCTTATCATCAAGATATGATAAATAGTTAGAGGCCTCTATTTCATACAAACCGATTTGAACGACCTTATTGTTGTGCTTAACTAAATAAATGGGAAAATAAACTATATTCTTATCTTCAAATGTATTTTTCGCACCTCCAACCGCAATAATTAGATCGACGCCTTTGATTTCTAATTGATACAAACTGGCCTCTGTTTTTAAATCATCCGAGTCAACACTTTTCAGTTCGTGATAACTTACGCTACTATTTATTTTTGATAATACCATTTATATTTTACTATAATATTTTATATTTATTATATATTTATTGCGAAATATATAATAAAAACGACGAAAAAATCTACCACAACACATACTTCTTCATAAACTTATCATTCTTTAACTCACTAATATAAAACCACGCGTTCTTCCTCTTACAGACAATATCATTATTTGATGGGTTTGTTTCAAACGCTACTAAAAAATTAACAATGTCTTCCTTAGTATACTTTTTGGATTTCATCCCTTTTGAGCAACCATAATATTCACAAATTAATAGTAAATCCTTAATGGTATAATTTTCCATATAGTTAACCGTGTGTGAAACCATAATGTCGTGATATACATCTACATTATCAACATGCTTGCTGAGCCATTCATTCAGGGCTTCGTCGCCACATTGTTCTAGAATTGCGTTCGAATCATCCTCGAGAGAAAACACAACATTCATATTATCAGTAGTCATACAATATAATTATTCTATTAAATGGTATTTTAAGTATTATAAAAAATGGGACAATATAAGATGTCAAATTTCACCCTTTATAATGTTTTTATAATTAATCGTTTTTTTATAATTTATCGCTTTTTAATAAATATATTTACAGCATTTACATTTCAACTAGATCCATGAACTTGAATAGCGACTTGTTCGTAAGACTCTTGAAGTCCTTTACCTTACTATTCGCAAGATGCTCGACAACTTCAACGATTGTCATACCGCTAATTAATTCGTAATCATTATCACCATACATATCCTTCTTATATAGAATCGCAATAGTCTCGGTAAGTTCGTCAACCTCGTTCTTCTTATCCTCGACGGATATAAAGGTATACATTTGGTCAAGTAAATTTCTAGTGATTTGAATAATTTGAGCCTTAGGAATAACCCCTGTCATCATCAAATTCAAATAAAAGGTAGCAAGCGACTTCCTCTTTTCATTGATCTTATTAATTTCACAAAATTTGTCATAATTAACCTTGGGGTCAACATACTCAATCACATTAAACAATTCGATAAAATGGTCAAAGTTCGTCTCGAATGTGCTGAGCATCATTTCATATTTTGACGTCAAATCAGAATATAGTTCGGCATACATCTTGGAATAAAACCGGTTATTAGACGCGATTTCAAATAATGCAGCACTAAGCAAAGCCATATCGTCCTGCGTAATATTTTCCAAGACCAACTTGTCAATGATCTCAATAATTTTGTTGCGCATATCAATATAATTCTTGTCCGACATTTTATTCAAGAATGTTCTAATAATATCGATTTGTGCGGCCAACCCAACCTTCTCCTCGATCTTCGTAGGTTGGAATGTTTTAACTGTGCTCCAGTCATCATCACTGATAATCTCGTGAGCCTTGTTGCGCCGTCCCCGCTTAAATCCACCATCCTTTGCCGTAGGCTCAACCTTCATGGGATTTTCTCGCTTTTGAAATACCGGCGTTCTAACATAATCTGGTGCTCCCACTTGTAATGCGATATTCGAGATAGTTTCAAGCGTAGCATCGGGCAGCTTATAATCAAACCCGTTGAAAAGGATCGAATTGATAGTTTCTAGAGTATATCTCATTGTTGCGGTTGCCATCATACAGATATTATATACTTGCTAGGTAATATTTATATCAATTTTTTTATAATTGTAATTATGTTTATAAATATGCTTAAACAGATTTTCTAATATTATAGTATATGGCAACTACGAGTTCAGAAGTTATCGAAGCATTGGGGGAAAACGGAGAAAATGAGTCTTCGTTTGATATAAAAACTTGGGATGAGTTAGACTTGGCGCCCGATTTGTTGAGAGGTATTTATGCGTATGGATTTGAAAATCCAAGCCCCATTCAGCAAAAGGCCATCAAGCCCATTACTCTTAAGCGAGATGTTATTGCGCAAGCACAATCTGGAACCGGTAAAACGGCTACATTTACAATCGGGGCGCTTTCAAACGTGGATGTAGCCAACAACTCCACGCAGGTATTAGTTTTGTCTCCTACCAAGGAATTAACCCGTCAAACAGCAAAGGTTTTCGAGGGTATTGGTAGCATGATCAAAGGGTTAAAAATTCAAGCCGCATACGGCGGTTCAGCTGTTGAGGAAACCAGCAGTTTTTCAAATAAGAACACGCCTCACGTGATTTGTGGCTGCCCAGGTCGTGTCTATGATATGTTGCGACGAGAAAGACTTTCGTGTAAAAAAATTAAGCTCATCATTCTTGACGAGGCCGATGAAATGTTGTCATCTGGATTCAAGGAACAGGTGTATAATATTTTCCAATATTTAAACACCGATGTACAGGTTGTATTGGTCAGCGCAACATTGCCCGAAGGTATGAATAGCATCATTGGCAGCATTATGCGCAACCCAATTAAGATTAGTGTCAAGCGCGAAATGCTTACACTTGAGGGTATCGCACAATATTACATCGCCGTCGAGGACGACCGTCAGAAATATTTGACGCTAAAGGACCTGTTTTCCTTTTTGTCCGTTTCACAGTGTATTATCTACTGTAACAGCGTCAAGCGAGTCCAGGATTTGTATGAAGCAATGAAGGAAGATGAATTCCCTGTTTGCCGCATTCATAGTGGTATGGACAAGAGCGAGCGTGACAGCGCATTCGTGGATTTCAAGTCTGGACGTTCGCGTGTATTGATTTCATCCAACGTAACTGCGCGTGGCATCGACATCCAGCAAGTAAGCATTGTGATTAACTTTGATATCCCCAAATGTGTTAACACATACCTCCACAGAATCGGTAGAAGTGGCAGATGGGGCAGAAAGGGTGTCGGACTTAACCTCATTACTAGACGCGATGTTCCCAAAATGAAGGAGATCGAATCGCACTATTCGACACAAATTTCAGAGATGCCATCCGACCTGTCATGCCTAACAAGTCGTTAATTATTATTACCCGTTATCCAATATATAGACCTTTGAAGATTTAAATCCGCACGCCTTTGGCGTGCTATTTATATC
>Ga0255131_1000588_pt1 | contig 11612 bp, 8 predicted proteins | sample Law_Yuk_RepC_8d_FD_188554 | JGI IMG/M metagenome (GOLD analysis project Ga0255131, IMG submission 188554) | Freshwater microbial communities from St. Lawrence River, New York, United States - Law_Yuk_RepC_8d | ecosystem: Environmental > Aquatic > Freshwater > River | place: USA: New York... | reverse complement strand
ATAATGAAGTAAAACCCTTTTTTAATTAAGGTTTTAAACCCTTAGCTCTTATGACCATCAAAGTTGCAACAACAGTGAACGTCCATTCAAGGGTGCTGGGGTGAGATTAACTCGAATAAGGATTAATGTTATTTCGAGAGCGGATATTGCAGTGACAAATCACCACTTTTACTGCAGAATAATACGACAACACTTTTACCAGCGTTACGTTGAATTTCGAAATAATCTTGCCAATAATCAAATACATTATCGTTCCATTCCGTGGTGATAAAAACTGTCTCTTTATTTTGATTATAACAACTCAGCCAGTTTTTAACAATTTCCTTTAGAGCATATTCAAATCCCCCAACCGCATTTCCACTCTTTATTGCAGCGGCAAACAAATAGGATCTACAGGGTGCGCCGGGATACCCTGGAATACAATTCACACTGTCACCCCATATTACATCCTCAATATATTTGTAGTTACCACGAAAAAACATATCCAAAATATTAAGTTTCTTCTTATCAGTTCTGTGTTCTAAATCTCTTTCAGAATCAATCATTAAACTTTTTTCTTGATTGAAAAATCTTCTCAAAACTTCAAAAACAAAACTATCTCTCCCAAATCCTGCTCTGAGGATTTCATCTTGGATCATTGATTCATTACTTTGCATTCTTCAATGATAAGACAATAAAAAATGACATATATCAAATACCACGCATTGTTTGTGAATGACTCAAAATCACTAATGGATTTGTTCCCACCCATTTACGATGACATATACTATCATCATTCCACAATCCAATTCGAGCCTCAATCAACTGATAATATTAAAATTGGAAAAGTCACAAAACTTAATGTAATCGGACATTTAACCACATCAAAAGTGGATGTACTGCTTGTAGAAAATAATAAATCCACGAATCAATATCCTCATATAACACTCTCTACGACACTCGGTACCCCTCCAGCAGAATCAAATTCAGAAATAAAAAACAATTTGGATAAAATCAAACCCATTTCTTTGGTTATCGACACAACAGAAGGAATTCATAATGGAAACAGTGTAATAACAAGTATCTCCACTCAAAAATCCTAACGGTTGCCAATTTTATGAAACAACCCCCAAAAACAACAAACCTATTTACTAACTTAGCAAAATATGTTTGATATTATAGGAGATGTCCATGGGCATGCAGACGAACTTGAGGCATTACTCATTAAACTTGGCTATCAGGAAAACAACGGCACATATAACAATCCCGGACGAACCATAATTTTCATCGGAGACTACATAGATCGCGGCCCAAAAATAAGGGAGACTTTGCGAATCGTAAAGTCAATGGTAGATAGCAATAACGCCATCGCATTAATGGGAAACCATGAATACAATGCCTTGTGTTTTCATACTATGAAAAAGGAAGGTGGTTATTTACGCAAACACAATATCAAAAACATATGCCAACATTTTGAAACGCTAAAACAATTCAAAGGTTTTGAATCCGAATGGCAAGAATATTTAAAGTGGTTTAAATCACTCCCATTATTTTATGAGAATGATTTTTTTCGCGCCGTGCACGCTTGTTGGGACATAAATGAAATTGAAATACTCAAAAGAACATTGGTAGAAAATTGCTTGACCGACGAATTGGTTTTAGCATCTACCATCAAGGGCACACCATTTCATAATGCCGTAGAAACAACATTAAAAGGTAAAGAAATTGCTATGCCCGAAGGCCTATTTTTCTTCGACAAAGACCAACATAAACGCAGTGAAATCAGAATTAAATGGTGGGAAGACCCTAAAACTGTTTCAATGCAATCATACAGCGTAGTAAAAATCGAATCATTGCCCACACAACCAATTACTGATGCTCATATCTTATCCAATAAATTTTACGATTCTTCAGAAAAAATGGTGTTTTTTGGACATTATTGGTTTGATGGTATTCCTGAAAAAATGAAAGACAATGTCATTTGCACCGATTACAGTGTGGCACGCGGTGGAATTTTAGTTGCATTTCAATATGATGTTTTAGACTTTTCATATTGAATCCATATTATTCTCAGCTGATAAATTATCTAGTTAATTAAAAAATAAAAAACATACAAATGGCAATCAAAAAATCTGAATTATACAGCTCAATTTGGGCAAGCTGTGACGAATTAAGGGGCGGTATGGATGCAAGCCAATACAAAGACTATGTATTGTTTATGTTGTTCATAAAATACGTCTCGGATAAATACGCCGACAGCGATGATTTTGCGCCTCCAGTTACTATTCCTAAAGGTTCCAGCTTTAAAGACATGTTGGAATTACGAGGTAAAGATGATATTGGAGATAAAATCAATACACAAATAATTCAAAAACTTATTGATGCTAATTCTCGTTTATCAAGAAGTGATTTTCCTGATTTTAATGACCCCAATAAATTAGGTGAAGGAAAAGCAATGGTTGACCGCTTGACCAACTTGATTAATATTTTCAATAGTCAAACATTAGACTTTTCTAAAAACAGAGCAGACCATGATGATATACTTGGTGATGCTTATGAATACTTGATGCAGCATTTTGCACAGGAAAGCGGAAAAAGTAAGGGGCAATTCTACACCCCTTCCGAGGTGAGTAGAATTCTTGCAAAAGTGATAGGAATCAATCCTCAAAATTCTGTTGCAGCTACTACGGCTTACGATCCAACATGCGGTTCAGGTTCTTTGCTCCTGAAAGTTGCAAATGAAGCAGGAAAACGAATAACGCTTGAAGGTCAGGAAATGGATGTAACTACATCGGGTTTAGCAAGAATGAACATGATTCTACATGATTTTCCTACTGCGACAATCATGGCTGGAAATACGCTTGCCTCGCCAAAATTTTTGGATGGCACTAATCTGCGTACCTACGATTATGTAGTTGCGAATCCTCCATTCTCCGATAAATCTTGGAGTACTGGTATAACACCATCAGCCGATGTTTACAAACGATTTGAATGGGGCGAGCCACCTGCAAAGCAAGGTGATTATGCTTTTTTGATGCATATTATTCGCTCAATGAAAAGTACTGGTAAAGCTGCTTGTATTTTACCGCATGGTGTTTTGTTTAGAGGGAATGCTGAAGCAGGTATTCGTAAACAACTAATTAATTCGGGTGTTTTAAAAGGTGTTATTGGCTTACCTGCTAACTTGTTTTATGGCACAGGAATTCCTGCTTGTATTTTGGTATTAGACAAAGAAAATGCTACAGCTCGCAAAGGAATTTTTATGATTGATGCCTCAAAAGGTTTTCTAAAAGACGGAAATAAAAATAGGCTTCGTGAACAGGATATCCATAAAATAGTTGACACATTTACAAAGCAAGAACCATCAGACAAGTTCTCTCGAATGGTTCCATTGGATGAAATTGCTGACCCTAAAAATGATTACAACTTAAATATTCCAAGGTATATTGATTCTACCGAGCAGGAAGATATACAAGATATTGATGCGCATTTAAATGGTGGAATCCCAATGAGTGATGTAGATGCTATGCAAAACTTTTGGACTGTGTTGCCAAGCTTAAGAAATGCACTCTTTGAGCAATCCCATAGAACGGGTTATTTAAACGCTAAATTGAGTTCATTAGAAATTAAACCAGCCATTCATCAAAATACGGAGTTTCATACCTTACAAAAAGCAAACACCACTATTTACGAAAACTGGAAGAAAAAACTGTTACCTGAATTAAAAGGATTTGATAAAGAAGCTAAACCCAAATTGCTTATTGATTCTTTATCTGAAAGTTTACTGAATGAATTTAAAACTGCCAAGCTGCTTAATCCTTATGATGTATATCAGCACTTGATGAATTACTGGAACGAAACTATGCAAGATGATGCCTATTTGATTGCGGCAGATGGTTGGAAAGCAGAAACTAGAAGAGTTATTGAAGAAGTAAAAAGTGGAAAAAACAAAGGGGAGAAAAAAGATAAAGGTTGGACTTGCGACTTACTTCCGAAAGAATTCATAGTAGGCAGGTATTTTAAAAGAGAACAAGATGCTATTGCTTCAAAGCAAGCTGAATTAGACCAAATTAATGGAGAACTTGAAATTCTTGTTGAAGAAAACAGTAGTGATGAAGGTATTTTGAAAGATGTTTCAACCAAAGCTGAAGCCGAAAATGCAGTAATAAATGCAATTATTGCTCTGTGGAATGAAGACGATAAAAATGCATGTAATAAATATACCAGTACAAAGCAAGACGCATCTGAATTAGATAATAAACTGAAAGATTTAAAAGGAAATCATTACTTATCTGCATTACGAAATAGCAAAGGAAACTTAACGCTCAAAGCCGTAAAAGATAAAGTACATTCTTCAACAGATAGGGATGAGAAAACTACGTTACAATTGTTTGTTGATTCAGACAAACTTCAAAAAGAGAAATCAAAAAAGGCGAATGAATTGATTGCAGAGATTGGAGTAAGTTATAAAAATCAATTGGATGCTGATCAATTACCTGAAAGACTATCGGATTTGAATGTTGTTTTTATTTATATTCAGTACTTATCTAAACAAAGTGTTTTAAAATCAGAATTAAAAAAACTCGAAGAGGAACTTGATGATTTGGCCCTTGCAAAATATCCTGAACTAGACGATGCAGAAGTAAAATCAATTGTAATAGACGATAAGTGGCTACCAGCTATTGAAGTTACGGTTAAAAACGAAATGAATCGTATTAGCCAGCAATTAACTGGACGCATAAAAGACTTGGTTGACCGCTACGAAATACCTTTACCTGCTATTGACAAACAAGTGAAAGAATTGGAAGAAAAGGTAAATGCTCACCTTGCTAAAATGGGATTCAAATGGAATTGAAGCAAGGATACAAGCAAACTGAAGTGGGTATTATTCCATTGGATTGGAAGTGTTTGCCATTAATGGATTTGGTGTATTGTATTCACGGCAAAGCTCATGAACAGTATATTGAAGAATTTGGAAAATATATCGTTGTTAATTCTAAATTTATTTCAACGGATGGTAATATTAGGAAATTTTCAAACATTAGTTTTTGCACGGCAATAATTGGAGATGTACTAACCGTTTTGAGTGATTTGCCGAATGGAAAAGCACTCGCAAAGTGTTTTGCTGTACATCAAAATAACACTTTTGCTGTAAACCAGCGAGTATGCATTTGGAGACCTAAAACTAAAGTTGATAGTAGGTATTTGTTTTATGTACTAAATCGAAACAGATACTTCTTGTCATTAAACGATGGTGTTTCGCAAACACATATTCTTAAACATCATATTGAAAAATGTAGGATTCAATTACCTGCCACCCGGAAAGAACAAACCGCTATAGCCACTGCCTTATCAGATATTGATGAGCTTATATCACAAACAGAAAACTTAATAAGTAAGAAGAAAGCGATTAAGCAAGGTGCTATGCAAGAGTTGCTTAAACCTAAGGAGGGTTGGGTCACGAAAAAGTTGGGTGAGGTTTGTGATGTATTAGATAATTTAAGAAAACCTTTAAATGATTCAGAAAGGCAAAGTATGAAAGGTGATATTCCTTATTGTGGTGCGAATGGAATTGTAGGGTTTGTAAATGATTATGTAATTGATGACGACATTATTTTGATGGCAGAAGATGGTGGTTATTTTGATGAATATAAAACTCGTCCAATTGCTTATCAAATGAATGGTAAATGTTGGGTAAATAATCATGCCCATATTTTAAAATCAAAAAAAGATTACGATCAAAATTTTATTTTTTATTCTTTAGTAAATAAAAATATACTCGATTACATAAATGGCGGTACAAGAGCTAAGTTGAACAAAGGTGAGATGGTAAATATAGTTCTTAGTCTTCCTCAAAACATTATAGAGCAGACGAAAATTGCCAAAGTATTTATTGATTTATCTCAAAACATTGCAATGTTAGAAACAAAGCTTATAAAACTAAAATACCAAAAGCAGGGAATGATGCAAGCTTTGCTAACGGGTAAAATTCGATTACTATGAGAAGAGAAAAAACAACACAAAATAGAGTCATAAAACTCTTTACCGACACTCGTCGTCCTGATTGTTTGGGATATGAGAACTTGGGGGATTGGAGTAGTAAGTCAAATAAAAATATTGAAGCCGATTTACTCCAGAAAAATCTTAAACGAAGAGGTTATACTGATGCACAAATATCTCAAGCATTATTGCAATTAGAAACCGCTGCTGAAACAACAGGTACTACCTTGTATCAAGCCAATCTTCGAACTTATAATTTGTTGCGTTATCCAATCAAAGTAAAAACAGCTATTGACAAGCCTTTTGAGGATGTCAACATTATTGATTGGGAAACGATTGAAAATAACGATTTTGGAATTGCCGAAGAGGTGACGCTTAAAGGTGGTTATGAACGCAGACCGGATTTAGTACTTTACATTAATGGCATCGCTGTTGGTGTAATTGAATTAAAAAGAAGTTCGGTTGAAATTGCGGATGGTATTAGACAATTAATTACCAACCAGGAATCTATTTTCAATGAGCGTTTTTTCTCTACTGTACAATTGGTTTTTTCAGGTAGTGATTCACAAGGACTTCGATACGGAACAACAGGAACCCCCGAGCAGTTTTTTGTAGAATGGAAAGACAAAACAAAAAGTGCAATAGGCAGCACAACTGGAGAATTGCTTGATAAGCCTTTGGCACAAATGTGCAATAAGCAAACATTACTCGAATTAATTCGCAACTTCATTATCTTCGATGCAGGTCAAAAAAAGGTTCCACGTCCGCATCAATTTGATGGAATTAAAGCTGCTCAAGAGCGCATACGTATTAGAGAAGGCGGTGTTATATGGCATACGCAAGGAAGTGGTAAAAGCATTTTAATGGTTCTCCTTGCTAAATGGATTATGGAGCATGATCCTGATGCTCGCGTACTTATTATTACAGACAGAGATGAGTTAGATAAGCAGATTGAAGGTGTTATGCGCAATGCTGGCGTAATTCCTGAAACAGCTCCTTCACCTCGTATAACCTCTAGAGCAAAATTTATTGAAGCTCTTACTGCACCAACGCCTAGATTATTGTGTGCACTTGTACATAAATTTGAAACAACCGACCTTGAAGGAGAATTACCTCCAGTTAGCGGAAGGTTTTATGTTTTTGTGGATGAATGTCATCGCACCCAAGGCGGCAACATGAATAAGCAAATGAAACGATGGATGCAAAATTCAATATTCATTGGTTTTACAGGCACACCTCTTTTACGTAAAGACAAGCAAACCACAAGAGAAGTATTTGGGAAAAATATTCATACCTACAAATTCCATCAGGCCGTTGAAGATGGCGTTGTACTGGATTTAAAGTATGAAGCCCGAAATGTTCCACAGCAATTAACTTCACAAACTGCTGTTGACAACTGGTTTGAAAATAGAACAAGAAACCTTAATAATTACCAAAAAGCTGTCGTGCGTAAAGCATGGGCCAATATGGAAAAATTGATGAGTGCTGGAGAAAGAAAGCAACGCATCATCGCAAGTATCATTGAAGATTTTAGCTTAAAAAATAGACTAAATAATAACAGAGGTACTGCTATACTGGTAGCTGCATCTATTTATGATGCGTGTCATTATTATCGATTGTTCCAAAACACAAACTTTGGTCAGTATTGTGGCATCGTTACTTCTTACGAACCGAATCACAATGCTATTTCAAGAGAGCCTGCTAATAGTGATGAACGTTATAAATTTGACACGTATACACAACATGTATTAAGTACTGGTCAAACAACAACTGCTTACGAAACTGAAATAAAAAGACGATTTAAAGACGAGCCTGCAAATTGCAAATTACTTATTGTTGTAAGTAAGTTGCTCACAGGTTTTGATGCTCCTTCTTGCTCTTATATTTATTTAGATAATGAATTGAGAGACCATAATCTATTTCAAGCAATATGCCGCACAAACAGATTAGACGGAGACGATAAAGACTTTGGATATATTGTAGATTTTAAAGAGCTATTTGGTGATGTCCAAGAAGCTATTGCCGTTTATACATCCGATGAATTAGATACAGAAGAAAGTAGCGGTGGTGAAAATAACGTAGAGTTAAAAAATTGGTTAGTAGAAGGTAAAAAGAGATTAGATGATGCAAGAGAAGCACTTAAATATCTTTGTGAGCCCGTTGCTAATCCAAAAGAAGTAGAACAATTTATTGCCTATTTTTGTGGAGACGCAAATAACCCTGAATCATTAAGTGAAACTGAACCGCTAAGAATTTCTTTTTATAAATCCGTTGTTACGTTTGTGAGAGCATTTTCTGCTGTATCTAATTTTTTAACAGAGGCAGGTTATTCTGATGCTGATATTATTGCTATCAATTATGAAGTCGAGAACTATTCTGAAATACGCTCATCAATTAAAAAGTATTCAGGAGAAGAATTAGATATAAAACCATTCGAGGCGGATATGCGACACTTGATGAATACTTACATCAAAGCAGACCCAGCAGACCCATTAGGCGATATTGACAAATATTCTCTAGTTGAAATGATTATTCAAACAGGAATCAACGATGCTATTGCCAAAAAATTAAACGAAAAAGGAAAACTATCTCGTAATTCTGTAGCAGAAGGCATTATAAATAACGTAAGGCAAACTATTATTCGTGACCAATTGACTGACCCACGATTTTATAAGGAAATGTCGAAACTTTTAGATGATTTAATTCAGCAAAAGAGACAAGATTCTGAAGATTATGAAAAGTTCTTAAAGCAGGCTGAAGAGTTAGTTCGCAAAATGTCTAAGGGTCAAAATACAAGCACCGTCCCATCTAAATTACAAGGAAAAACGGAAGCTATTATCATTTACAATAACCTTCCTGATATATTATCGCAAGCAGCAAGCCCACTAATCGCTGCGGAGCCTGAGGCTGAGTATGGAGACAAACTAGTTCATTTAGCACTTGAAATTGACAGAGCAATGCGTGAATTGGCTCCTGCTGGATGGCGAGGTGATGATACAAGGGAAAAACAAGTTTTAAACGCACTCTTTCCTATCATGCAAAGAGATAGAAATGTTACAACTGCACTTTTCGAACTTCTTAAAAACATGAAAGGTTACGAATGAAAGACACAATTCAATTAGGAGATTTAAGTATAGATGTAACAAGAAAGGATATAAAAAATGTCCACTTGTCTGTTCATCCACCTGATGGCCGAGTTTCTTTGTCTGCTCCACTGAATACAAGAATTGAAGTAGCAAGGGCTTATGCAATATCAAAATTATCATGGATAAGATTGCAACAGAAAAAATTGGCTAAACAGTCTCGTGAAAAGCCTCGTGAGTTTGTGAAAAGAGAATCTCACTATTTATGGGGAAGAAGATATTTACTTGATGTTATTCTAACAGAGGATAAACCTAATATTATCATTGACCATAAACGAATTCATCTTCATGTAAAACCAGGAGCTGATAAAGATAAAAAAGCAGAAATCTTATATGAATGGCAGAAATCTTTATTGCATGAATTTATTCAAGAAGTAATTCCAAAATGGGAGAAAATATTAGGTGTTACTGTTAAAGCCTATTTTGTACAAAAGATGAAAACTAAATGGGGAAGCTGCAATCATAAATCACAAAATATTCGCTTAAATACAGAGCTAGTAAAAAAACCAAAAGACTTGGTAGAATATGTAATCGTTCATGAAATGGTACACCTTTTAGTGCCAACTCACAACGATCACTTTTTAGCATTAATGAATAAATATTATCCCAATTGGCGTGAAGCTAGATTAGAACTAAATGAGTTACCATTGGGGCATGTAGAATGGAAATAAACTAAAGAATAATGGCTACACTTTTTAAAGAGGTAAACTATAATCTCACAACACTAATTCAGCAAATTGATCTCGGAATAATTGGTTTGCCTGACATTCAGCGGCCTTTCGTTTGGAAAGACACTAAGGTTAGAGACCTTTTTGACAGTATGTATAAAGGATATCCGGTCGGGTATTTTTTATTTTGGGCAAACGCAAATATTGAGGGCACTAAAGGCATTGGCACTGCATCAAAGCAAAAGCACCCTACCCTATTAATCGTGGATGGACAGCAGCGTCTGACATCTCTTTATGCAGTGGTTAAAGGTCAAGAAGTTATTCGGGAAAATTATGAAAAAGCAACCATTGTTATTGCTTTTAATCCCTTAGAAGAGAAATTTGAAATCCCAGATGCGTCAACAAAAAATAATCCAAGATATTTCCAGAACATTTCAGAATTATGGAAAACTGATGCTGATTTATTTGATATAACAGATCAATTCATTGATCGTCTAAAACAGTCAGTTGAATTATCAGCCGAGGATATCAAAAAAATCAGGAAGGCGTTTAATAATCTAACTAATCTTGAGGGCTATCCTTTTTCCGCATTAGAGCTTTCAGCAGAAATTAATGAAGAGCAAGTTGCCGATGTTTTCGTGCGAATTAACTCACAAGGAAAAAAATTAAACCAAGCCGATTTTATTTTGACATTAATGTCGGTTTTTTGGGAGGATGGAAGAAAGGATTTAGAGGAGTTTTGCCGCCTGTGCCGAACACCAAGCAAAGAAAGCGCCTCCCCCTTTAATTATCTTATAGATCCCAACCCAGATCAAATGCTGAGAGTTTCTGTTGGATTAGCATTTAGGAGGGCTCGGCTCCAATATGTGTACAGCATTTTGCGCGGTAAGGACTTGGATTCCGGTGATTTCAGTACTGAAAGGAGAGAAAAACAATTTCAAAATCTCCAGATTGCACAATCAAAAGTATTAAACATTGTAAATTGGCATGAATTCATTAAATCAATTAAACAAGCTGGTTTTGCTAGGCATGATTACATTAGCTCTGACAATAATTTGCTTTATGCCTATATCTTCTTCTTAATTGGTCGAGAAGATATTAATATGGACTTGTATGAATTAAAAAAACTGATTTCCAAGTGGTTTTTTATGTGTTCTATTACCGGCAGATATACTGGATCTCCAGAAACTGCAATGGAAAGTGATTTAGCGCGACTTCGTGGAATTGAATCGCCAGAGCAATTCAAGAAGGTACTAGATGACATCATTGAAGGTCAATTGACAAATGATTTTTGGTCTATCACATTACCAATGTATCTGTCAACCTCGTCGTCAACATCACCATCGCTTTATGCATATTATGCTGCTCAATACATTCATGGTGCGAATGGACTATTTAGTAAGTTGAAAATTTCGGATCTGCTTCAAGAAGGCCTTAGAAGCAAAAAGTCCGCTTTGGAAAGACATCATTTGTTTCCGAAAGCATGGCTTGAACGAAACGGGGTAATTGACCAGACTCAACGAAATCAAATTGCGAACTATGCCTTAGTTGAATGGAACGACAATATCAACATATCTGACAATGAACCGTCCAAATATCTTCCAAATTACTTAACTCGTTTAACCGAGGAAGACAAAGTAAAAATGTATTACTGGCACGCATTATCTAAAAATTGGGAACAGATGGATTATTTTGAGTTTCTCGTTGACAGACGAACAAGAATCGCCCAGGTAATTAAGGATGCATACGAGATAATTCGTAATTAATCAAATTCGTTATTATATCAGCAAACACTTTGCCTACTCAATACACCAAGTATAAC
>Ga0255131_1000575_pt1 | contig 11744 bp, 5 predicted proteins | sample Law_Yuk_RepC_8d_FD_188554 | JGI IMG/M metagenome (GOLD analysis project Ga0255131, IMG submission 188554) | Freshwater microbial communities from St. Lawrence River, New York, United States - Law_Yuk_RepC_8d | ecosystem: Environmental > Aquatic > Freshwater > River | place: USA: New York... | reverse complement strand
CTCGGCGACAGCCAAGGCCAAGTCGGCCAAGGCCAAGGTCGAGGTCACGGGCATTGTCGGGGCGATCAACTCCTACCAGGCCGACTACTCCCGCCTGCCCGCCACCAAGCGGACCCGGGATGCCCACGGGCTTCCCACCCGTCCGGCGACCGCGCCCGACTGGATCTTCGGCAATGCCAACACGCCCGACGCCAAGGGCATTTTGCCCACCCAGACGGTGGCGACCAAGATCGGCTATCAGCAGGTGCGCGACCTAGGCAGCAGTGGTCGCGACGCCAACAATTCTGAGGTCATCTCTATTCTCACCGCACAAATCGTTCCCGATGTGCAGGGCGACATGGCCGATGCCGTCAACCTCAACAACAACCAGAATCCCAAGCGCACGGTGTATCTGGCTACCAAGGCCGTCGGTCGCAATCAGCCCAACGGCGTCGACGACCTGGGCGTGTACCGCGACCCCTGGGGGCATCCCTACATTTTCATCCTGGACCTCGACTATGACAGCCGCGTGCTGAGCCCGTTCCCGCTGGTGGCCACGGGCCGTCCGGCCCAGGCTCGCTACATTCCGGGCAATGCGCTGGTGATGTCGCTGGGACCGGACGGCAAGGCCGACTTCAACGCCGACCAAGATCACCCGAACAATCGCGACAACATTTACAGTTGGAAGTAAGCGGGCTCCCTGACCCTCGCCCACGGCGACCCCACCCCCATGAAGCTCCAAGGACCCACCGGTTGCAGAATACCACTGGCCCCACGCCAGCGGTTTGCCGCCTTTACCCTCCTCGAGCTGCTGGTGGTGGTGGCGATCATCGGCCTCCTGGCGGGCGTTACTGTACCGGCGATTCGTGGCATGGTGCAGGGCAAGACTTTGTCGAGTGGGCACCGACAACTCACCGACGACCTAAACCGTGCCCGACAAGAGGCACTGCGTTTGCGGACCACCGTCTATGTGGTTTTTGCCCCGACCAATGTGTGGCAAACGCGGATGGCACTCGATGCCCAGATTGAGTCGATGATTGTGGAGCGTCAGTTGGCCCCGCAGCGCTTCCGCGAGCAGGCCTTGCGCAGCTTCACCAATATCGCTCTTGGCGTGTTTCACTCTTATGCGCTGTTGGTCGAGCGCGAAATCGGTGCCCAACCCGGCCGCAGCCACACCCGCTACCTCGGGCCCGGTTGGCAGATCTTGCCCGATGGTGTCATTCTTTCGCCCAAGCTCTTCCTCCCGGTGCCCTTGGCTCCCACCGATCGGCGGGATCTAGTCCTCCATGAATTGCCCCAACGGCCGTTCCGGTTTCCGCTAGCCGAGTTCCCTGGCGACACCTTGCCGGCCATCCCCATGCGCTTCGTTGCTTTTGGTCCCGACGGCCGTTTGGCGCTGGCAGAGATGAATAGCCATTGGGCCCTCAATGGTCGGCCCGAGCTGCAACTACCGCCCTTGTCCGAGCTCGCCCTAGGTGTGGGGCAGGGCAGTGTCTTTATCTCGCGGGACGCCGCCGGTCGGATTGACCCCACGGTCATGCCCGATGCCATCGAGACCCCACGCGACAACGCCACCAACAACCGGGTGATCATCTCTAGCCTCACTGGCCGCTCCCGGATCCTCAAACCCGTCCTCCGCTGATGAGAATCCCCGGCCAACCTGTTGCGTCTGTCTCGTGGAATCCCGTGCGGATGCGCCTGCGCGGTGAGCCCTCCCGCTCCCTTCGCACCACGGCGGCCTTCACCATGATCGAGATCGCCCTGTGCATCGCCGTGGTGGCGATCGCCATGGTGGCCATCATCGGTGTGCTTCCGGCGGGGCTCAATGTTCAGAAGCAGAACCGCGAAGAGTCGCTGCTCACCCAAGATGCCGAACTCCTGCTCAACGTCTTGCGTGGCGGGCAAACTCGGCTGCAAGACCTGCTGAATTACGCCGATCGCGTCACCCTCGTCCGTCAGTATCGCGACCGGGCACCGGCACGGACCAACCATTTTCATGGGCCGCTAGTGCAGGGCACTCCGGCTGGTTCTGATCCGCTAGTCGATGCCTTTCAAGTGTTGGGCCTTATTAGTCGACCCAAGTACACCCAAGAGGCTTCGTCGGTCAGTAAGGGCAATCCTGTGGCGGTCACCAACATCGTTCGCCTGGAGATGCGCTCCATGAGCGGTTCGATGGCCGACCATCCCATCATCCGAAAGAGCGAGCGCCGGACGATGCCCAATGACAAGCGCATCGACTTCGCCTTCCGCTACCTAGTCACCCTCGAAACGGTGACTCGTCAGTCCGTGTTGGTGCCGGGAGCCACTCAGTTGCCCTCCGACGCCATGGCCGGCAGCGTCTCCGAGGTTCGCATGATTTTGGAGTGGCCTCTGCAACGCACCGGCACCGATCCCAACCAGTACCGCTTGGGATTCAACCGCCGGGAGTTCCGCACCGAGGTGTTGGGTCAACCGACGCGCTTGCGCGGCAATGTCCCTCAAGATCTCAGCTACTTCGGAGACATCGTCTATCCCTTCAATCCGGTTCCGGAGACTCCGGGGCCTAATGTGATTCACTTCTACCGGTTCCTGCCGGGTGCCCTGTGATCCTATGAACCTTTCCCTTGTTCAAACGGGCACTGTGATGCACTCCGACTTCCGGCAACCTCGGCGTCGCACGGGAGCCTTCTCCCTGCTGGAGTTGATGATCGCCGTGGGCTTGCTCACGCTCATTATTGCCGCGCTCTATGCGATGTTCGATCAGACCCAGAAGGCCTTCCGGCAGAGCTTGAATCAGGCCGACTTGTCCGAGGGCGGTCGCTCGGCCCTCGACCTCATGGTGCGCACTATTGAGCGGGCCGCCTCCCCTCAAGTCGATGACGCGCTGCACCTGGTGGTGCGCCCCGCCAACGCCACCGGCTACGAACTGGTGTTCGCCGGAGATGCCACCCAAGCCAATCGCACGCAACCGCTGCGCTTTGACGAACTGTTTTTCACTTATCCGGCCAGTGCAGGACGTTGGCATGTGGGCGGTCTCTTCATTGGTACTCTCGATGCAGGTCCTGTCGTCTCCACGCCGGTGCCTGGCTTGGGTTCGCTCTACCTCTACGACGAGGCGCTGCCCAACTCCAACCTCGTCCAAGTGCTCGACGGCCAAGGTCGCCTGGGGGCCCGTTTGCGAGATCTGGCCTCCCCGGCCATGGTTCCGCCCTATCGACTCACCGGCACTGCGGCCCTGCGCACCAATCTCATCACGGGTCGTCTGTGGGTTCCGACGTATCCGGCCGGAGAGACCCGCGAAGCCCGTCGCGATGCGGTCAAATTGCTGGAAGGGGTTCTTCAGTGTCGCATTACGGCCTTTGATGCCGATGGCCGGCCGTTTGATGCCAATCATCCGGTGCTTTACGATGTGAATTTCCCCCGGGTCGGTGTGAACACCAACGTGCCGCGCCACTACCCGGTCACCCCGGTCGCTTGGCAACTCCAAGGCACCAATCGTGCGGGTAATGTCTCACGCCCACTGCCCATCGAGGTAATTAACGTCAACTCGGACACCGCTCAGGTGAGCACCTTCTTCCGCGGACCCAATCTTCCGGCCTCCATTGAAATTGAAATCACCTTGCTCGATGGCAAGCAGTTGGATCAGTTCCGATCCCTGCCGGACAATATCCAAGCCCGCAACCGGTGGCTGGCGAACAACGCCGGCGCCCTCCAGACCCTCCGCCAGAGGGTCGTCCTCCGCACCGCGCCCCAATGAAACGCCTTTCCCCCCAATCCAGCCGGCGCGGTGTGGCGCTGGTCATCACCCTGATCATGCTGTCGGTGGTGACTATCACCGCCGTCGCCTTCCTCATGGTGGCCCGTCGCGAGCGATCCGCCGTGGCCGCGGCCGGTGAGCAGGCCGACGTTCGCATCGCCGCCGATGCCGCGCTGAATCGTGCCCGCGCTCGGATCTTGGCTCAGATCGCTTCGTCAGGAATGCGGGAGTCGCCCACGCTGTTCGTCTCCACGAATTTCATTGCTCCGTTTTATACTCGAGGCCTCACCGCCGCTGGCCAGGGGCTGCCGTTGGGCGCTGCACTGTCCAACCAATGGTACTCGGCACTGGCCAATGTTTCTTACCTGTACCAAGGCCGCCCGTTCGACCTGAACAACACGGCCGAGATCCTCGAATATCGCCGGATGTTGGCCAATTTGTACTACGACCCGCGAGTCCCGGTGGTCGCTCGCATTGGGCGCATGGACACTCGAGTGGATTCTTTCGAAGACCGCTTTTACCTCGACCTCAATCGCAACGGGCGCTTCGAAACCAATGGTTACATCCTTCAGCGGGATGTCGCCGGCCGGGCCATCGGCACCAACCGGGTGTGGCATGTGGGTGATCCCGAGTGGATTGGCGTGTTGGCCGATCCCGACCGGCCGCACTCGGGCAACAATCGCTTCCTGTACCGTATCGCCTACCTGGTGGTTCCGGCCGATCAGACGGTTGACCTCAACTATGCCCATAATCAGGCCCGCAATCCGGATGCCACCACCAGTCAGTTCTTCCGCAACCAGGGCGTGGCGCCGTGGGAACTCAACATGGCCGGCCTCTTCCGGGACCTGAACACCAACCTGTGGCAGACGTACGCGTACTCCACTAACGCGGCGAACACCGGTCTGACCTTTGAGCATGCCCTCAACCTCTGGACTCATCGCCGAGTGGCGACGGTCACGGGCCGCGCCACCGCGCAGGACATCCTTACCGAAGACTCCCGCCCCCAGTTGGGGGCCGCCGGAGACACCGCTGCAGCTTCGCGGGTGCTGCCGCTCAACGGCGTCGATGACTTGTCCGATGGTCCACTCATCCAGAGCTTGGCCCAGGTACGAAATCCCCGCCTGCTCAATGACGGCGACAACGTCACTCGGCGTTGGTCTGGCGGTGATGTCGCCAATCCCTACCTGACACCCTTCTCGCTGCTGAGTGATCCGACATTGCTCCCGCTGGGGGCCAACCGAGTCGTTTGGACCAACCTCGATACCCGTCGCACTGCGTTTGCCGGCCAATTGGTTTCGACCGTCCAAGCCTCCAACTCTACCTACAACGCCTACACCTTTTACCGCCTGCTCGGGTCGGTGGGTACCGACAGTTCCGATGGTCGCATTGAGATTGGTGTCGATCTGGCCAATCGCTACTACCGTCGGTCCAAGCTGAACTTGAATTATCAGGTGCTGGATGCGGAGGGGACCCAATCTTACAGCGCCAATGTGGTCACCACCAATGGAGCATCCGGTAAGGATGCCCGTGCCACGGCATTGGTGCCCTGGACCGCCCGCACTTGGGTCTCGTTGGCGGGCGATCGCCTGTTGCGCAAGGAGTTCTCCAACGGCCTGCCCGAGTTGGGCAATTTCAACTTCTACGATCCGGCCAAACCGAGCACTAAGTTGGCCGTGCCCAAGGCGAAGGAGGAGGCCGCTCATGGAGTCGCCATCGCCGGAAGCTACTGGGTGACCAACGCCGTGGGTTCCCGCGGGCAAAATATAGCGGTCTCCAAGACCAACCACACCTGGTCGGCCAAGCTCCACCGTCTGCTCCAGTTGGCCGCCAACATTCATGAGGTGCGAACCAACATCGTGGGCGGGCTCGGCTCCGAACCCTTCCCCCCGCATGTCTTCCGTCCGACCTTCTATCGCGAAGACCAAGACGACCCACGCAACCCGGGCAAGAAGCTGTCTGTCGTCCGCTTGGCCGGGCTGGAAGAAGTGACCAATGCCTTCACTCAGGTGCTGAATACTGCTTGGACCAATTGGATGGATTTCGAGAATCCCATCGACGTGGCCAACTTGAGCATCGATCCGTCGTTGCCCACCCGGACCAATGTTCGGAGTCCCTTACCTGGTCGGCACCAAGCAAAATGAAACCGGTCTTAACGCCCGGGGCTTGCCCAAGTTCAACGAGGCCTTCTGGCAAACTCGGGTCCGCACGGGTCGTCGGTTGTTGCTCGAGCGCCAGCCCAATGGAGCCGTGCGCCCCACCAACGAAACGTCTTTGAGCGCCCTCGGCGTGGTGAAGTACGGTCAGTATACCTTTCAGGTCGTCAACACCGCGGCGGCCGAAGCTTGGAACTCCTACTTGCAGGCCTTCCCAGCCAATCGCCCGCTGCGACTCATCGCCACCAACTGGACCGAGGTGTGCCTCTACGACGCCAGCCTAGCCACCGTCGCACAGCCCTTGGGTCAACCGCTCTTCATTCCCCAACCGCTCAATCCGAACCTGCCGCTGACCGTCCAGAACCCCATGGTGTTCAACCGGACCAACTACGCGTTGCAAGCAGGCAATGTGGTTCGCGTTGGTAATGGCAACACCGGATACAAATCCCGATGGGATTCCCAGGAATACATCCCGGCACTCAACACCAACACCACCTTCGGCTTGGTGTACAACCCCGTGACCGGCCGGGTATTCCCGCTCACCGAGACCAACAATCTCCTGGCTATGTTCCCCATGCCGGGCACCCGTCCCGATCGGTTGCTACCGAAGCTCACCCTAGCCGTGACCAACCGGTTGGTCTTCGCCATCGTGGACGACAGTTTCGTCCCGGCCCGCCTGCTCGACTTCGTTAATATCAAGAGCGGGAGCTTGGAGAGCAATTTGCTGGAGAACTTGATGTACACCGCTAACGGCATTCTCCCGGGTAGCAGCGGAGACGCCGGTCTCGACCAGGGCTTCGACAACACCGGCGGCAGTTTGGGGGGTGGTGCTGGCTCGGTGCAACCGCTCCGGATGGCCGAATTGTGGCAAACCAATTTCCTGGCCGGTCGGGTGATTCCTGCGGGCTTTGAGAACCAGTTCTCCGCCTCGTTGAATCCGCTGCGGGTACTGCAGTTCTGGGAAGCGCCCGTGGTATCAGGAATTGTAACCACCGGGGATCCGCGTCTGGATGCCAGCCTTGGTCTGCGGGCTTTCCTTTATGGGATCAACTCGGTGCCGCGCAGCTCGCAAGTGATCGCCCGTCGTGAAATGGATCGACTGCTAGCCTCCGGTGGCAGCATCAATGGCAATCGGATTCAGGTGGGCTTCAACCCGGTGGGCGAGGTTCACCTCACCGATCGGCGCATGGCCAACGATCCGATGGTTCATTACACCAAGGAAGATCTGCAACCCGGTGGATTGGTGTACACGTACCCTGAGGGCTACTGGAAGTTCTACGCCGACGTCTATCATGATCGTCGGCCTGAACTGTTCCAAGGCCTGCAATTGGATCCGAGTATTTCGGAAGGGCGAATCGCCGAGCCCAGCGGTGACTATTTGGTGACCTATGTGAACCGCACCAATCGTGTCGCGGCCCCCTCCAAGTTCATCAATGCCTATGCGCCTTGGGGAGTCAGCGCGAATCTGGGCACCGGAATTCCTTCGCCAGCCCTGGCCGTAGACATGGCCTACAAGGATCCTCTGGTGACCAACAGCGCCGCGTGGTCATTCCCGACACCGAACAATGCCTTCGCCTCCATCGGGCAACTGGGCCGAATTCATCGGGGTACTCCGTGGCAGACAGTTTATTTGAAGAGCTCGATCGCCAACATCGAGAGCGACGGCGAAGACCACATCGCAGACCGGTATCACTGGAAGTGGTGGTCGGGCAGCTACGGCACGCACCCGACCAATGACTGGGCGTTGCTCGATACGTTCTCTACGGCGCTCACCGAGAATGCCGGTCGTGGCCAGATCGGCGTCAATCAGACCAACTTGTCGGCCTGGTCGGCGATCTTGTCGGGGGTTCCGGCCTTGCGCCGGCTCAATAATGACGGCAACAACTTGGTGGCCACCGTGCTGGATCCGGCCGGAGGCAATGGTGCCTCATCCCTTCAGAAGATCGTCGCTGGATACACCACGACCAACGGTGGTTTCCCTGTTTTCCGCCGCGGCATCGCATCAGGCTTCGTCCACACCAATGGTTGGCCGGGGGATTCGCTGGTCACAGCCACCGGACCTGACGGCAAGCCGCTCACCCTCCCCAAGGCGCGCCGTTCACTGCCGCGGTTCCGATCGGTCGGAGAAATTTGCTCGGTTGAGACGCTGTCGGTGGGTTCGCCTTTGTTGGAGAACGTGGAGTACGACGAGACCAACCCGGGCCGCTTCCGACCCGTGTCCGACGAGGTCGTCGAGCGCATCCCGCAGCAAATCCTCTCGCTGCTCAAGGCCGAGGAGCCTCGCTATGTCATTTACGCGTGGGCTCAGACCTTGAAGCCAGCTCCGGGAGCGGTGGTTACCGCACCGGGTCCGTTCTTCGGCCTGTCCACCAATTACGTTGTCACCGGCGAGTTCGCCACCAAGACCGTCTTGCGATTCGAGGGAGCCCTCTCCACGAACGCTCCGGTCACCCAAACCCTGCGCTCGGTGGTGGAAGACCACCGTGTGCTGACCACGGACTGAACGCCGTTATCCCGTTTTCGTCATGCGCCCGTTTCGAAGCCTGATTATTGCCATCGCCTTGGCGGTGGGTTCCCTGGGGCTGTACCGCTGGGTACAGCCACCCGCCGTGGACCCCGCTTCTTCGGCTTCTGGGCTCACCGCGCCGTCCGCCGGCCCTGCGGTGGCCTCGGCCTTCGGTCGCTCATTGGCCGTCTCGGCCCATGTGGCCGCCAAGCGCCTGCGCGTTCGCGCGCTCGATGCCGGCCAGCAACCGGCGCCACAAGACACTGAATTTCCCTGGCGCACCCGCAACACCACCAAGACGGTGGATCAGTTGCGGAACGATCCGCGCGCGTTGGTGCTGCGCAATGCCCTGATAGATACTCGCACGGGCGAACCGCTGCCGTTGCCCGAGTCGCTGGTGGCGGGCCCAGAACCCGGTTTCCACATCGTCCAATTCGCCCACGAACCCGATGCAGGGTCCCGTCGCCGATTGGAAGAGCAGCAGTTGCAAGTCGTCTCGTATTTGCCGGTCAATGCCTTCTTGGTGAAGGGTTCCGACGAGTCGGTCGAGCGCTTGGCCCTGGACGCCGACATCGCTTCGGTCTCGCCCTGGCATCCCGCCTTCAAACTCGAACCAGAACTGCTCACTCAAGTTATCGACGGTCGGCCGCTGGAGGCGGGCGATCGACTCATGCTCTCCCTGACCGATTCTGATGCCTTCCCGCGCTTGGAGTCGCTCGGGGTCCGCGAGGTCACTCGTCAGCGCAGCCCGTTCGGCACGCTGGTCACGGTCGATGTACCGCCCGACGCGCTCCTCGCGCTGGCTCAATCGCCCGAGGTGCATTTGATCGAAAAGGCCCACCGCCGCGAACTGCTCAATGATCGCTCGGCCTACTTGCTCGGGAGCGCCACGGATATCACCAACACGGCGTCCTACCGGGGACTGACCGGCAGCAACGTGGTGATTAACGTTAACGACTCGGGCATCGACTGGACTCACCCCGACCTCACCACCAACCGCGTCTCCACGGTCGGATCCCAGACCAACCTCCTGATCGACCGCGACGGCCACGGGACCCACGTGGCCGGGACCATCGCCGGCAGCGGCGTTCGTTCGCGCGAAATCCAAGGGCCGGCCCAAGGTTCGGTGACCAATGCTCAGTTCCGCGGCCACGCCCCCAACGCCAAGCTCTTCATCCTGCCCATCGACCTCCAGACTGGCCCAACCATCTCGGATGCCTTCTTGCAGGAGCAGGCCGCCATGACCAATGCCCTTATCTCCAACAACAGTTGGGGCTATCGGGGCGCTTACGAGTACAACTCTATTTCGGCCAGTTACGATGCCGCCTCGCGGGATGCCTTGCCCGAAATCTCGGGTGAGCAACCGGTGCTCTTCGTCTTCGCCGCCGGCAACTCCGGGCAAGGCGGCAACAATGGTGTCGGCGGTTTGCGCGGGTCGGTGACCGCACCGGGCAATGCTAAGAACGTCATCACCGTGGGTGCGCTCGAAACCAAGCGCAACCTCACCAACGCGGTGGTGACCGACGATGAAGGCCGTGTGATCTGGGCCGGCGGTAAGCAATTTCGTGAACCGAGCACCAATGCCGAACTCACCACCAACTTGGTGCTCCGCGCCAGCACCGACACCGACACCGAGGTGGCCAATTTCTCTAGCCGCGGCAATGTGGGCATCGGCATCGAAGGCAGTTACGGCCGCTTCAAGCCCGACGTGGTTGCGCCTGGTACTCAAATTCTCTCAGCGCGCTCGGCTCAGTGGAAACTAGCAGACGAATACGACACCAATTCGGTGCAGTACTCCCTGTTCGACGACCTCAACCGCCCGGTGGCCCCGTGGTATCGGTTTCTGTCTGGCACCAGTATGGCGGCCCCGGCTGTTTCCGGCATGCTCGCCCAGATCCAGGAATTCTGGCAACGGCCCGGCCTCAACCTGCCGAGGCACATCGCAGCGGCGGCCTACAAGGCGTTGGTGATTAACAGCGCTCGTCCCTCGTCCGACCTTTATAATCCGGATTTCCGCTCGGTGATGAACTACGCGGGGTGGGGGCAACCCAGCCTGCCGCGTGCCCTCGACAGCGGGGTGCGCCTGACGCGCGCCGACGGGGCGATCGTGGAGTTGGCGGGTTTCGCTGGCGAACTCACCACCGGGGCCAGTCAATCACTGCGATTGAAGCTCACCACCAACGAGGTGTCCGCCACCGGGGCCTTTCACTTCACGCTGGTGTGGACCGATCCTCCGGGCAATCCGGCCGCCGGTCTCAAGTTGGTTAATGATTTAGACCTCATCGTGTCCAACACCGTGACGGGTGAGGTGTTCGTCGGTAACGATATGGCTCGGGCCGGATACACGACCGGTCGGGTGGGCACCAATGCCTTCGAGGTCGTGGAGGTGGGTGTGACCAATTCGATCTTCGATTCGGTCAACAATGTGGAGCGCGTGGTGCTCGAACCCCCGCTGGCCAGCGAGTACATCATCCAGGTGGTGGCCCGTCGCGTGAACGTCAACGCTCTGGCCTCTCGCGAAGTTCAGAATCTCCAGAACCGCACCAACATCGTTCAGGACTTCGTAGTGGCCTTGTCGTCCGATGCCGCCACGGCGGACACGATCGTGGCCACAGCCGAGTACGTTAGCGGGTCGTCCGGTGGTTTTGGGCCCATCCAACCGCCCGCAGTTTCTGTGGTGGCCACCAATGGTATCCCGGTTTCGGCTTCTCGGGTTGGGGCACAGTCTCCCTTGGTCGGGGGCGCGGTGGGGCAAATCGCACAGTGGCATTTCTTTGTTTTCACCAACCTCTTCAATCCTGAGGCGGCGGCGGCTACCGGATTGACCAACGGCCAGTACGTTGAGTTTGTCATTTCATCGGCCGCCAACCTGGCCCGACCGCGCGGACCCGGGGGCTCGGGAATCCGTTTGCGTGACCGCGTTCTGGGGCCGGACTTGGATTTGTACATGTCTACGGATCCGGGCCTGACCAACCTCCAGGCCTCGGCACTGGCCTCGGCGTATCGTTCCACCCAGCAGGGGTTCGAGGAGCGCATCGAGATCACCAACGCCCCGGCCAACGGCGAGGTGTATTACATTGGCGTGAAGGCCGAAGATCAGCAGGGCGGTGAATTTGAATTGGTAATTCGCAGCAGCGATCAGCCCTTCCACCTCCAGGGAGCCAATGGCTACAGCCTGCTCATGACCCCCATTGGCGGCGGGCGCTCCATTCCCGACGGCAGCCCGGATGCGCCGGGCGTGGTCCGCTATTTCGGCACGGGTCCCTCCGGGATTACTCGCAACGTGACCTTCATTCAGTCCCTCGGGCACGACAACTTCTTTGACCTCCAAGGAACCCTCCTTCACGCAGGGTACGGAGTGACCATCAAC
>Ga0255131_1000568_pt1 | contig 11811 bp, 10 predicted proteins | sample Law_Yuk_RepC_8d_FD_188554 | JGI IMG/M metagenome (GOLD analysis project Ga0255131, IMG submission 188554) | Freshwater microbial communities from St. Lawrence River, New York, United States - Law_Yuk_RepC_8d | ecosystem: Environmental > Aquatic > Freshwater > River | place: USA: New York... | reverse complement strand
GCAACGTGGGAGCGGGCTTGCCCGCGAACTGCCCGCGAACCGCCCGCTATGGAGCGAACGGATCGCCGTGCGCCGGGTTCTGCAAAAACAGATCGTCCGTCAGGCTGTTCAGGAAGGCCAGCATGTCGGCAATTTCCTCGTCGGTGAACTGAAAGCCCACGATGAAGGCGCTGCGATTGGGATTGGGTGGCTGGCCTGCAAACACGGCCCGGCCCTGGCGGGCATAGTGTTCGGTGAGCACCTGCTCCAGCGTGGGGATCGAGCCGTCGTGCATGTACGGCGCTGTCAGTGCGATATTGAGCAGGGTCGGGGTGCGGAACTTGCCCTCGTCCGCCGGGTTGTCAGTCACCTCGCGAATGCCCGGGTTCGCCATCGGGTAAGCCCCCTGGCCGTCCAGGTTGTACAGCCCGGTGTTGTGATAGCCCAGCTCCTCGAAGGGCAGCCGGGAGTGCACCAGATTGTCGGTGAAGCTCAGCCCGCCGTGGCAGTGATAGCACTCGAACTTTTCTCCGAAGAACAGCTCCTCGCCCCGCAGCGCGGATTCAGTCATGGCGTCACGCTCGCCCTCGTACTTGAAGCGGTAGTAGGGCGCCCGGAACGCCAGCAGGCTGCGTTCGAAACTGGCGATGGCCTTGGTGACAGTGTCCAGCGTGATGGCGCCGTTCTGGTCAGGAAACGCCGCGCGGAACATCGTCACGTACCGGGCATCGTCGACCAGTCGCGACAACAGCAGGGTTTCCTGACCTTCCATTCCCATTTCCACGGGATGCGAGCCGAAGATTGGCACCAGCGCCTGCGTCTCCAGTGCATTCATCAGCGGGTTGGCCCAGGTCAGGGACGGCAGATAGGCCACGTTGACCAGCGCCATGGCACTGCGTGCACCGCGCACGCCGTTGATGCCGGGAGAGGTCGCCTGCCCGTCGGTGAAGCCCTTCTCCTGCACATGGCAGGTGCTGCAGGACATCGAGTTGTCCAGGGACAGGCGTGTGTCGTAGAACAGATGCCGGCCGAGGCTGACCTTGGCCTGGCTCATGGGATTGTCGGTCGGTACGCGGGGTGGAGGCACCCAGGCGGGCAGTCCCCAATCGTAGGCGGCCGGGTCGGCGCCCGGCGCAGGGGTGGTCCCTGGCTCGGCGGCGCTGCCCTGTTGCAGCAACGCGGCTCCGCCAGCCAGCAGCAGAGCTGGCAGCAGCAGACGTTTCATCGGGCGTGGAAGAACTGCTGGGCCAGAGGGGCCGTGTCGCCCACGGCAAAACCGAAGGCACGCAGCACTTCACTACACTCCGGATCGCGCAGGCCTGACATGCAGCCTGGCGCAGTATCCGGCGTGTTCACATCCACGTTGGCATTGGCCAGCACCTTGCCGATGTCAGCCACTACCACACCGCTGGCGATGTCGAAATTGTCCAGGCGCACGGTGACCAGATTGGGGTTGGCACAGGTGGCTTCCGGTGCCGTGGTGCGCGACGCTGCCGCACAGCCGGTGCTGCCAAGATGCACCACGAAACCAGCGGCTTCTTCGTCACCGCCCTCGGCAGGCGCATTGCCGCGCGGCATGCCCCCGGGCATCGCATTGGGCATGGCATTGCCGCCACCGGCCGGCATGGCCATGCGCATCGCCATGGGGGCCGAGGCACGCTTGAGGTCTTCTTCCGTGATCGGACGGCCAGAGGTGCTCATGTCCACTTTCAGAAAGCGGTGCCCGCCCTGCCAGTTCCAGAACATGGCGCTCAGATTCAGGGGCGACGGCGCCAGCACGACATCGGCGTGATTCAGTTCGAAGGGCACGCCCAGGGTGAACTGCACACCGGTGTAATGACCTGCGGGAACGCTGCCCTTGATCACGTCATTCAACGCGGCATTGCCATTGATGCAGGGGCCGCTGCCGTTCTCGAAATCCAGCAGGGCCAGATTCGCGTGCTGCCACATGCCATCCTGAGCCAGTTCCACGGGCACGGCATTGCCGGCCGCATCAAGGAGCGCGACAGAGGAGATGAAGAAACGGTAGTCGCCAGGCGTCACGGTAGAGCCGGTGGTGCCGACGGGAGAATAGTCCTGGCCGCAGCTGAAGGCGGCGCCGTTCACTTCGGCGGCGAAGCGCAGGGCGACTTCGTCAGCCTGAGTTGCAGTGGCAAGGGCGGCAAGGCCGAGGAGAATGCTGCTGTGGAAAAGCTGTTTGCTGAATAGCATGGCACGTGGCGCCTCATGTGGGGGACATGAGGCCATTGTTGTGCCTTCGGCACGTGCCGTCCATGCGGCATGATGCCGCATGGACGGCATGTGCTGTGGGAGCGGGCTTGCCCGCGAACGACATTGGCAGTGCCCGTTCGCGGGCAAGCCCGCTCCCACAGAAACCTCTCCTCAAGCAGGAGAGTTGTGAAACAGTACGTTACACCAACGCGAAGCCGACCCCCGTCTGGGCCAGCCCCACGAGATCGATATTGCCCACATTCAATGCATGGTCCGCCGCCATCACGCCCAGTTGCCCGGCGCTCAGCTCACCACGGTCCAGCATACCGGCAAACTGTGAAAAGGTGCCCTCGTCCGGTGCGACACCCGCCAGGTTCTGATAGATAAGCCCCACAATGCCGCGGGAACTGGTGTCGCCACCGCGCACCACATAGATGGCCAGGCTGGCGATGTCGGTCGGGGACATACCCTTGTCCAGCAGGTCGAGCACTGTGCCCATATAGACCTTGTTGGTAACGGCACTGCGTCCGGCGATGGCGCCCAGCAGTTTCGCCGCGGTGCCCGCGTTGCCATCGAGGTCGAAGGCGATGCCTTCGTTCGCGAAGACTGCCCGTTCCACGCTGACCAGCGTGTCGCGGCCCTGCGCCTGGTACTTGCCCAGCATCTCGTTCATCCAGGGGAAGGACTGGCGGCACGGACCACACCACGATGCCCAGAAATCCACATACACAATCTTGCCACGTTGCTGGTTCAAACTGATGGTGTTGCCAGCAGCATCGGGCAGCGTAAACTCGGGAGCAGGCTCTGCAAGAGATTTCGGGATTCTGGCGAGCAGTATGCGCAGTGAGTCTTAAGGAATTCTTAAAGGGTCAGGCAGAAGCGCCGCAGCGCGTGGGGGAGTATTGCAACTAATTGTAATCAAAGAGGATCATGGTCTTTGGATAGGGTATATTGCTGCACCTTTGCCAAGATACCTGCCTGTCATTTGTTTCAACAAATTCAAACAATTCGAGATTTATCAAATGCCTAAACTGCTCAATCCGGTGCCCCGCGCGTCGCTCGCTGCCGCTGTCTCCACCGCCTTGCTGGTGTTGGCAAGCCCGCTGCTGCATGCCCAGGACGCCATTCCCCAGCTTACCCAGGTCGACGAAGACGCCGCAGGAATTCGGCTGGATGGCAGGATGGACGAGGGCGTCTGGCAGAACATTCCCTCTATCGACGGCATGCGCGTGGTGATTCCGGACACCCTGGCCGAGCCAGCCTACGAGACCCATACGCGTATTTTCTACACCGAGCGCGGCATGTATGTGGGCGTGATGAACTATCAGCCTGCCGATACCATCGTGGCGCGCATGACCTCCCGGGACACCCGGCTGGAGCGTGACGGGTTTGTTTTCAATATTGACCCGTCCGGCGAGGGCCTCTATGGCTACATGATGCGCATCAACCTGGGTGGCTCCATGACTGATGGCACCATCCTTCCCGAGCGGCAGATGAACCTGCAGTGGGATGGCTCCTGGGATGCCGAAACCAGTGTGGTGGAAGGCGGCTGGTCTGCTGAGATATTCGTGCCCTGGTCGATGATTTCACTGCCGCAGGTGGCAGCCGACGTGCGCCGCATGGGTATCTACACCGAGCGTCAGATAGGTTCTACAGGAGAGACCTGGTCTTTCCCGGCGCTGCCCGAGACGGTGAACGAGTTTCTCTCCGCGTTTCACAAGGTCGAGCTGCAGGACATCGAGCCCCGCACCCAGATCACCTATTACCCTTATGTGTCCACGACGTACGATGCCATCAAGGAAGAGACCACTGCGCGCACGGGTGCGGAAGTGTTCTGGCGTCCTTCTTCCAACACGCAGATTTCCGCGACCTTGAATCCGGATTTCGGCAATGTGGAATCTGATGACGTGGTAGTGAACCTGACGGCCTTCGAGACATTCTTTCCTGAGAAGCGCTCGTTCTTCCTGGAAGGGCAGGATGTCTTCAACACCTCACCGCGCTCCCAGGGGGCACGTGGCCCCGGTGGCCCGACGACTATGCTGAACACCCGCCGCATCGGAGGCCAGGCGCTGTTTACCGTGCCCACTGGCGTGACCGTCAGTGCCACTGATCTGAGTCAACCTTCCGATCTGCTGGGCGCCGTGAAGCTGACCGGGCAGAGTGGCAACTGGCGCTATGGCACCTTGATGGCCGCTGAAGACGATTCCGAGATCCGTGGCCGCGATCGCCTTGGCAACCGGGTGAAGCTGGAGGCCGAAGGCCGTGACTTCGCCGTCGCGCGACTTCTGTATGAGGACACCACGGGCGGCGGACGCCGTGCGATTGGCTGGATGGGCACGGATGTGTCACATGACAGTGTCGACGCGATGGTCAATGGAATCGACGTTCACTATTTTTCGGCAGACACGCGCTGGGTGGCCGACGGTCAGTTCCTTTACAGCGATGCCGATGGCGTGACCGGTGCCGGTGCCTTCGGCGACATTATCTACCAGCCGCAGCGTGGCCGGCAGCATCGGGTTGCACTGGGTTATCTGGACGACACACTGGACATCAATGACCTGGGTTTCATCAGCCGCAATGATCAGATTCAGGCGGAGTACACCTTCAATCTCAACGAGTCGAACATCGAGGGTCTGCGCTCACGCAACAGCAGCTTCCAGTTGGTCAACCAGTGGAACACCACGGGGCAACCTTCGCGCCTCGCCCTGTTCTTCAATCGCAGCTATACCTTCCTGGACAACACCCAGTTGCGCACCGGTCTGCGCTACTTCAATCCGCGCATAGATGACCGCCTTGGGCGTGGCAGTGGCGAGTTCCGCATGCCCGAGCGCTGGTCAGTGAACTTCGGCTGGAGCAGTGACCCGGGCCGCCCGCTGTCCTACACCGCCAACATCAGCTTCGACCAGGAAGACATCGGGCCGAAGTCGGTGACCTCCTCTGCCGGATTCAGCTATCGGCCGGTGGACACGTTCTCCATGGGCGTGGATCTGGAGTACAACGATCGTGAAGCGCTGCTGGTCTACAAGGGCGCCGGACGCTACACCAGTTTCGAGTCCTCGCAGTGGGCGCCAAAAATGACCATGGACTACTTCATCAGTGCCAAGCAGCAAGTGCGTTTCAGCATGCAGTGGACGGGCCTGAAGGCGCAGGAAGATCGCTACTGGCAGGTCAGCCCGCGCAAGCTGGAGCGTTTGAACCCCATCGCCAAGCCCAACCTGACCGACGAAGACTTCATCATCAGCCGCATGACTTTCCAGGCCCGTTATCGCTGGGAAATCGCGCCGCTGTCCGACCTCTTCGTGGTGTACACCCGGGGCTCCAATCTGCCCGGCACGCTGTACGACGACTTCGGTGGCCTGCTGACCGAAGCCTGGTCAGAGCCCATCGTCGACACGCTGGTGGTGAAACTGCGGTATCGCCTGGGCTCGTAACTTGTGGGAGCGGGCCTTGTGGGAGCGGGCTTGCCCGCGAACAGACTCTGTCGAGCAAGTTCGCGGGCAAGCCCGCTCCCACACCCACACTTTCAGAACTGTTCGTCCTGATCATTGTGTAACATGCGGGTGATCCATCAGTCCCTTTGCAAGGTATTGAAACTCGTGATTGCCTTTGGCGGAGACAGCATTGTGAACATCGACATCGTACACGAGACTCTAGGCAGCGGTCTTGCCGGCACCGTTCTGCTGCTGGCCAGCCTGTTGCTGGTGCCGGCGACCCTGCATGCGCAGGACTGGACACTTTACGACGAACTGCTGGCCACCCATGTGGCGCCCGTCGAGCGCGAGGGCATTGGCTTTCACGGTGTCGACTACGCCGCCTGGGCGCAGGACCCGCGTTATCCGCAATTGCTTGCACAGATCGAAAGCCATCCGCTTGAATCTCTGCAGAGCGAGGCCGACAAGCTGGCCTTCTACATCAATGTCTACAACGTCTACGCCATCCGCATGGTCATCGACAATGCGCCGCTGACCAGCATTCGTGATGCGGGTTCGCTGTTCTCGCCCGTCTGGAAGAAGCCCGTGGGGAGTCTAGGGGGCAGAACGGTCACACTGGACGAGATCGAGCACCAGATCCTGCGCCCCATGGGCGAGCCCCGTATTCATTTCGCCATTGTCTGCGCGTCCCTGAGCTGTCCTGATCTGCGCCGCGAGTCTTTCAGCGCCGAGCGCCTGGATGCCCAGTTGCAGGAACAGACACAGGCGTTTCTCGACAATGCCAGCAAAGGCCTGCAGCAGGACGGCTCACGGGTGCGGGTGTCGCAGATTTTCGACTGGTTTGAAGACGATTTCGACAGTGCGGGCGGCGTGGAAGCCTTCGTGCGTCGCTACCGCGACCTGCCTGACCAGATCCGGCTGCGCGCCGACATTCCCTACAACTGGAATCTCAACGCGCAGTGAACCCAGGCCTCAGAGAGCTGCTGCCGCTTCCAGCACCAGGCTGAATTCCGGCCGCAGCTTGTAGTCCTGCTCGGCCAGCTTTGCGCGGATCACGCCCTGGGCGTCCAGCAGGAAGATGCCGGGATAGGGGATGCCATAGGCGCGCTCGCCGGGGCTGTACTGCGTGTTCAGGATGCCCATGGCTTTCACGTGGGTGTTGCCTTCGTCGTAAAGCAGCGGGAAGGTGGCGCCGTATTCCTCCTGAGCCTCCAGCAGCGTAGCCACCGGATCATAGGTCATGGCCGCCACGTTGAAACCGAGTGCCGAGAACTCATCCTGCACATCCACGAGCCGCTCCAGCTGTGCGATGCAGTAGGGGCACCAGTCGAAGGAACGGCTGAGCACCAGCACCAGGCCTTTCTCGCCGGTGAGATCGGCGAAGGTGTGGCGCTGTCCGTTCTGATCAACGGCGTCGATGGCGGGCAGGCTGGCACCCACGGGCAGCGCGGGGGCCCATACGAAATCCTGCGCGGTCGCGGCGCTCGTGCCGAGTACGCAGGACAGCAGTAAAACGGGCAGTGCAAGCAGTCGGACGAGAGAACGGGTCATGGGCAAGGCTCCAGTGCTATTGTTCTTTGGGGTGTGACGAGCGGATACTGCAGTGAGACTGGAAAACAGCAACGATGTTACAGGCATGACAGGCAGATTGTCTGTGGCCACGGAGAGACAATGATTCTGGAGAAAATAATGACCCGGCCAGTGGTGACTGTCGAGCTGGACGACAGCGTGCGGGCCATCAAGCAGATTCTTGACGTCGCACCCTTCCACCATCTGCTGGTGCAGGAGGACGGCATTCTGTATGGCGTCATCACCGACCGCGACGTTTTCAAGGCGCTGAGCCCCAATATCGGCACGCCACTGGAATCCGCGCGGGATGCAGCAACGCTCAACAAGCGCGCTCACCAGATCATGACCCGCAAGCCCTGGACCCTGCCGAGAACTGCCGATGTCTTCGAGGCCATTTACTTGTTCAACCACCGGGGCATTGCCTGTGTGCCCGTCGTGGATGCCAACAACCGCATCGAGGGCATCGTGACCACGCGGGACATCTTTCGTCTGCTGGAAGCCAACAAACACCGCTTCAATGCGGCGACCAACGCCTCAGGAGAGTCCATACCATGATATTCCGCCAGCTCTACGACGCTGCTTCGTCCACTTACACCTATCTGCTGGCCGATGAACACAGTCGCGAAGCCATTCTGATCGACCCGGTGTTCGAACAGGCGCAGCGCGATCTTGCGATGCTGCGGGAACTGGACCTGACGCTGAAGATCGTTGCCGATACCCATGCCCATGCCGACCACATTACCGCCGCATGGCTGTTGAAGCAGAAAACGGGCTGCCTGATCGCGCTGTCGGCCCAGGCAGGGGCGGTGAACGTCGACATGCTGCTGCAGCATGGTCAGCGCTTCGGCGTGCAGGGCGTGACACTGGAAGCGCGGGCGACTCCAGGACACACCAACGGTTGCACCAGCTTCGTGCTGACTGACCACAGCATGGTCTTCACCGGCGATGCCCTTCTGATCCGCGGCTGCGGGCGCAGCGACTTCCAGCAGGGCGACCCCGCGCGGCTTTATCATTCCATTACGGAACAGCTGTTCAGCTTGCCGGATGATTGCGCCATCTATCCGGCGCATGACTACAACGGACGGACAAGCTCGTCGGTGAGTGAGGAAAAGCGCCACAATCCCCGCGTGGGCGGTGGGGCGAGTGAACAAGACTTCGTGCAGTACATGAAGGCGATGCAGCTGCCGCACCCGAAGAAGATCGACGAAGCGCTGCCCAACAATCTGCGCAGCGGCATGCCCGAGAGTGGCCACCTGCCCCAGGAACCCGACTGGGCCGACCTGCATGTGAGTTTTGCCGGCATTCCCGAGGTGGAGCCGGAATGGGTTGTCCAGAATCAGCCTTCGGTGACGATCCTGGATGTGCGGGAAGCGGACGAACTGGGCGAGCCGGTAATCGGCCTGCACAGCGCCCTGGTGATCCCGCTGAGTGTCCTGCGCGAACGGGTAGGTGAAGTGCCGAAGGACAAGCCCGTGGTCACGTTGTGCCGCTCAGGCAGGCGCTCGTCCATGGCCATCACGATTCTGAAGGCCGCAGGGCATGAGCGCGTGGCCAATATCCACGGCGGCATCCTGCACTGGCACGATCAGTGAGAGGGTGGACCTTCCTGTGCTCGTGACAGTTTTTCAGTCAGCAGGTAGCTGAAGAAGCCCAGCACGATGATGATGCCCGCTACACCGGCCTCAACGGGCCGGTTGAGGGTGATGAATGTCAGTGTCCACACCATGATGGTGCTGTAGATCAGCGGTGGCAGCGGATAGGCCCAGGTGCGATAGGAACGCACTCCTGGCACGCGACCATCGCCCTTGCGGTAACGCAGTACAAAAACCCCCAGCACGGTGGCCAGGGAGCTCAGCCCCAGAATGAACCCCGAAAACACCAGCACCGAATCGAAGGTGGACGACAGGATGAACAGCACCGCCAGCCCGCCCTGTGTGTAAATGGCGCGGCGCGGCACGCCGCCTTCGTTCTTGACCGCCAGCAATCTGAACAGCCGGAAGTCCTCCCCCATCACCTGCAGCACCCGCGGCCCCGCCATCAGCATGGCGCTGACTGTGGAGATCAGCAACAGGGACAGAATGCCTCCCATGAACATTGCCCCGGTGGGGCCGAAGGTGTTCTCGGCCACGATCACTCCGGCTTCCAGCTTGCCTTCCAGCAGGCTCATGGGCACTGCGTACAGGAAGGTGGCATTGAGGGCCAGATACAAGACGATGACGATGGCCGTGCCGCCGATCAGCACCAGGGGCACCGAGCGTGCCGGGTTCTCGATCTCTCCGGTGATGTAGGTGGCGGCATTCCAGCCGGTGTAGGCATAGTTCACATAGATCAGTGCCACGGCGAAGGCACTGGAGGCGAGCAGGGCGCCGTCGCCTTCCGAGGGCAGCAGATTGACCGTCTGCGGCGCAGTGACAGTAGTAGTGACCATGATGACGAACACGGCAATCAGCATGATCTTGATGATGGTGAACCAGTTCTGCAGGCCACCGCTGGCCTTGTGATTGCGGCCGTGCACGAAGGTGATCACTCCCACCAGCAGCAGCGCGGCCACCTGGCGGTTGATGGGCAGCAGATGTCCGGTGGCGGAATCCAGATAGGCTGCGAAGGTCATGGCCGCCAGTGCCGTCGGCGCGGCAAACCCCACTGTGAGCGACACCCATCCCGAGATGAACCCCACCGCCGGGTGATACAGCTGGCTCAGAAAATTGTACTCGCCGCCCGAACGCGGCAGGCGACTGGCAAGCTCCGCATAGGTCAGTGCGCCACACAGTGCCATCAGCCCACCCACCAGCCACAGCATCAGCAGGACGAAGCTGGATTTGATGTCGATTATCTGAAAGCCGATGCTGGTGAACACGCCGGTGCCCACCATGTTGGCGACGACGACAGCGATGGCAGTAGCGGGGGTATAGCGATGGGTGTCAGGCATGGCGGCGTCCCTTGCCCAGCACATAGACTTCGCGGGAACGGGAGCGTGAGGCCTCGGGCTTGCGCACCACCACCTTGTCGAAGTGTGTGCGCAGGACCTTCAGGTACTCTTCATAGCCTTCGCCGTGGAATACCTTGGTGACGAAATTGCCGCCGGGCTTGAGAACCTGCACGGCCATGTCAAGGGCCAGCTCCACCAGATACATGGACGAGGCCTGGTCGGCGGCATCCACGCCGCTGATGTTGGGTGCCATGTCGGACATCACCAGATCCACGGCGGCACCATTCAGGGTGGCGCTGATCTGGTCGAAAACTTCCTGCTCGGTGAAGTCCCCCAGTATGAAATCCACCTGAGGAATCGGGTCCATGGGCAGGATGTCTGAAGCGATCAGGCGACCCTTGCTGCCCAGCAGAGGGGCGACCACCTGGGACCAGCCCCCGGGGGTCGAGCCCAGGTCAAGCACCACCATGCCGGGACGCACCAGCTTGTCCTTGTCGATCAGTTCCAGCAACTTGTAACTGGCGCGGGAGCGGTAACCATCCACCTGAGCCTTCTTCACCCAGGGGTCGTTGACATGCTCTTCCATCCAGCGATGGCTGCTCTTGGATCTCGCCATGGGCCTTAGTGCTCATGCCTGGTCGCGGACGGCAGGATGCTCATTCCGGCATGGCGCCGAGTATCTGGTTGCGACCCTGGGTCTTGGCCCGATACAGCGCCATGTCTGCCTTTTCAATCAGCAGGTCGATGTTGTCGGAACTGTCCGAGTCACTGACGCCTCCGCTGAAGCTGCAGTGGAATTCCATGTCCTTGTGGTGAAAGCCGATAGCCTCGAATTCCCGGCGCAGCAGGTCGAGCTTGCGGATGGCATTGGCCTCATCGGAATCGGGCATCACCACCATGTACTCCTCGCCGCCATAGCGGCCGACGATGTCCGTGGTGCGCAAGGCGCGGCGCAACAGGTGCGCGAGGGTGGCGATGACGGTATCATCAGAAAGGTGTCCGTAGGTGTCATTGATGCGCTTGAACTTGTCGATGTCCAGCATGGCCACGCTGACGGTGGTCCTGTTGCGGCGCGCACGGGCCAGCTCATGGCTGAGGCGGTCCTTGATCTCGGTGTGCTTGAACAGGCCTGTCAGACTGTCGCGGATCATCAGCTCCGCCAGTTGTCGAGCCCGTTTGGCGCGCATCAGAATCATGGACACGAAGGGACGTTCCACCACCGGTTTGGTGACGAACTCGTCGCCTCCCGCTTTCAGGGCGATCATCTGGCGATTGGCATTGAGCTCGCCCGACAGAAAGATGATGGGAATATGAATCCATTGCTTGTGGAAGCGAATGACCTTTGCCAGCTCGATGCCACTGCACAGGGGCATGTTCAGGTCGATCATCAGCAGGTCGGGTTTGAATTCGTCAATCACGGTCATGACATCAACGGGATTGGACACGCACTTGGCCACGATGCCCCAGGTTTCCAGCATGATGCGATGATGCTCCATGGAGAACACGTCGTCATCAATCAGCAGCACGCGATAGGGCGAGCGCGTCTGGTGCTGCATTACGCCTTCGAGGCTTGATTCCAGCGCGGGAATGCTGATGGGTCTGTTCAAAAAGGCGACGACGCCGTGGCGTGCAGCGTGCAGTTTTTCCAGGAAGCCGGAGTTCTCGCTGACCACCAGAATAGGAATCGAATCC
>Ga0255131_1000565_pt1 | contig 11841 bp, 11 predicted proteins | sample Law_Yuk_RepC_8d_FD_188554 | JGI IMG/M metagenome (GOLD analysis project Ga0255131, IMG submission 188554) | Freshwater microbial communities from St. Lawrence River, New York, United States - Law_Yuk_RepC_8d | ecosystem: Environmental > Aquatic > Freshwater > River | place: USA: New York... | reverse complement strand
CACAAGGCTCTACGTTGGCTTCTGGAGATTTTATAGGTTCAACAAATGGGAATATGGCTTTAATTATGCAAGCTGACGGAAATCTAGTGTTATATACATTTACTATGGAAGAAAACTGTAAGAAAATGTCTGATGGAAATACAGGTGGAGGCGTCAGTGCCAACGCATTATATAACATTGGCAATACAGGGTTCCCATCTTCCATGACTCAGGTGGCCTATATTGATCAGAATTCAGAGTTACATGAATACCCTTCTAGCAATACACAATATTCAAAAAATTATACGATTTATACTGGCGTTGATAGCGCTGGATATGATATTCCAGGAGCTGCTTATGGTAATGCGACAGTTGAACAATGTCAAACTACATGTAATTCAAATGAAGAATGTGCTGGTTTCGCATTTTTAGACAATGTTTGTTATCCAAAAACATCTAGTATGTTTCCAAATGGAGCACGACAAGTTAATTCCAGGGTTAATTTATATACTAGAAATAAAGAACCAATTGCTCCTCCAATAGGAGTGCCAAAAATTACAGGCAACGTTGATTCTATACGTTATAATAACTATGTGTCGGGTGGCGAAATTGGTAATAGTTATGGTTTAGCCAACGCAACTTCATCACAACAACAACAACTTTCTCAATTACAAACACAATTAGACCAATTAACCGCTCAACTTAACAGTTTAACAGGAGAATATGGTAATGGTGCGACTGAAGCACAAACACAAGTCAATACAAATATGAAGGGTGTTAAAGAATATTTAAACGAACTTAACTACACCGATAATAAAATTAAGGGATTCAATACAAATACAAATATTGAGAATATTTTAAGTGACAGTGATATTGTTGTGTTACAAAAAAATTACGACTATCTATTTTGGAGCATCCTAGCAACGGGAACAGTTGTTGTGGCAATGAATATTGTTAAAAAATAAAAGGTGACAACCATGAATATAATTATCTTCTTATATCTTATATAATTATGTCCGGGCCAAATATCGCGCAAAATAATGAGCAAATACTGAATGACATCCAAACTTTACAAGAAATGGAAAAAAAGTTGTTGAATAATTTAGAAGCAAACGCTGACAAACTAACTCCTCAACAGCAAGAACAAATCGTCGAAAAAATGAATCAGATCTCTAATATGCGTATTAATTTATACCAAACATTAAGCGGAGTTAATAACTTTTTTCAAGATGCTCTGTCCTCGTCCATCGGAACTCTACAACAACAAACTGTCGCAATCGATATTATAGAAAATGAATTAAACCAATCAAAGCGACGATTAGATGTGTTAGAAAACGAGCGATTAAATAAAATTCGTCTAGTTGAAATTAATGATTATTACGGCGAAAAGTATGCGGAACATTCTCAATTTATGAAGATAATTATTTTCACCTTGGTTCCCATCATTATTTTAGCCTTTTTATACAACAAGGGACTTTTACCCGATACACTTTACTATATTTTACTTGTAATTATTTCCGCAATTGGCGCATTCTTTATGTGGAGACGTTTCGCTTCAATGATCATGCGTGATAACATGAACTATCAAGCATATGATTGGTTCTTTGATCCTAAGTCAGCTCCATCTAGTTCCGCTTCGCCATCAACAACGGATCCATGGGCTTCACCAGCTGGAATGGGAACATGTGTGGGTCAAAATTGTTGCTCGACAGGACAAACGTGGGACAATAAATTAAATCAATGTGTAGGTTCTTCGTCTGTTACTTCTGCTTCTTCAAAAGAACCTTTTGTAACGGAATCTATGGTTATAAATGCGCTAACGAAAACACAACCAGACAAATATAAGGCCGATTATAAAATGGGCAGTAGTTATCAAGCACCACAATCAACAAGTTTTATAAATAAATGAAAATAAATTTTGTCGCAAATTCTTAAATTCTTATAATTGTATAATATAGTAAAGTAATGACTTCGCAAGATACTCTGAATAAGTTTAATGATTTAATCACCCAGGCTTCAGATGCGGTTATGTGTAATTCAGACTGTAAACAACAACGACAATCCGAACAACTTAAGAAGAAGTTTGTTGATGCCCAGGCCAATTTAGCTTCGGCTCCCGCCCAGGTTTATACCGCAAAACAAAATTATATTACTTTTACCGAAGGTGAGTCAAAATATCGCGAAGTTCTCAGGGCTGACTTGGAAGAAAAGGCGCAAAAAATCGCCGACCTTTCTTCTGAAATTTTTAAACAGGAAGAAGCAAATCTTAATATCCAAATAGACTCCTACGATGGGCTTCTTTTAAACTTTAGAAACGTGGTTGATTTGTTTGACACATATAAAAAAGAGAATACGAAGCTATTTTTAGACTTGAAGGATGAAACGAATGATGTTCTTACAAATGAACGAAAGACGTTTTATGAAGATCAGCGTATCGACGGGTTAAAGTTTTATTATTACTATATTCTCTTGGCTATTTATATTATTTGTGTCATTTGTTTCGCAGTTTTCTCTCTGATTTATCCGTCACAGAGCACTCTAAAAATGAGAGTCGCCATATTAATTGCGCTAATCATACTTCCATATGTATCATCTTGGATTTTAGGAAATATCATATACTTGGTATACAAAGCATACGGACTCTTGCCGAAAAATGTTTACGTCTAATATATAACACGTAGCATTGAACGCGTAAAAAAATATATATAATTTGTGGTTATATATATTCAACCGTGTAAAAAAATATATATAATTTGTGGTTATATATATTTAACTGTGATACACAGATTATTTATAATTATAGTTCATCTAATACAACCTCTTCATCTGGTTCGAAGAACTGAACACCATACCAGCCCTTCGGTCTAGGCTTTCCAAATTTCTTATTCATATACTCATGTAGTTCTTCAGCCTTTGGCGCCTTTCTAGAACCTTGTGTTTCCTCATACCACTTTTTGAAGGCAGAATTTAATCCGGATTTATTCACGAATTTATTAGGATTATCAGTTAGAACAATCATCTCGGCAACAAACGCCGCAATATGATCCTGTCCTCGTCTGTATTTATTAGAAGCATTTTCTACTGTTGCGCAATTTTCAACAATACCTCCAGTTTCAAATGCTCGCTTAACTAACATGCTCGCAAATACAGGAGCTAACGCAGGCAATTTATCCTTCAGACTTTTATCTTTTGGGTAGATGTATGGAGTGTCATCTGTATACGATTCGCCTTCATCAATAAACTTGGACACGAAATCACACTTTCGAATTCTTCTCCAAGTGCCATCATCATTACTTTCAATATCAAACAAGTTATTCGTGCATACGACCAAATTGAACTGAGGCTCGAAGATCTCCGACTCGGAATATAATCCTCTGGCTTGGATCGGATCGCCACCGGTTAGCTCCTTCATAATACCTTCATTCAATTTCACACCTTTGGAAGGCTCTTGCATTACAGCATATCTAACACCCTTTAACTTGAGGACTTCATCTGATGTGCCACCGATTTTACCTCTCACGTCTGTAACAAGTGTAATAGGAACTGTTCCCTTATACTCACCAAGTGTTACCGACATCAAATCCGCCACGATAGATTTACCATTACTACCGCTTCCATGATAAACATTGAATGTCTGGTTTTTATTTGCGCCGATTAAACACGAAGCTAAATGGTCGTGCATATAACGGTTCAAATCGGGAATCGGGAATAGCTTCGTCATAAAGGTTTCTATGTCGGCAACAGTCGCCTTGAAATCAGCGTTCGAATTATCGTATGGAATATAATTGATTTTCGTCGATTTTGTGATATAATCTTCTGGATATCCCTCCCTGAATTCTTTGTTCGCAAAATCAACTACACCGTTATTAAAGCACATCAGGTATTTATTTGTGTCCATATTTCGGATAAATTCGTCGTCATAGAATATTTCCGCGGCCTCTCGCATAATGTTATTTTTATCGTTCGTTCGCTTTAGTTTAATACTCAAGTCTACAATAACCTTCACTTTCTTTTGGAGAAATGCCTTTCGCGTGTCGTCCTCCTGATATTCAAACATCTCCTTCTGCATACGCTCCACCTTTGTCGTTATTAACGCATAGACTTCCTCCGAAATTTTCGAACGCAAACTTAACCCCTTATCTGTTACCCACCTATGGTTTTTAAATTGATACCAAATGCCCTTTTTGTCATAACTTACACATACATATCTATCTTTATACATTTGTTTCAAGACCATTGCCAAATCATATTCTGTTGCGGTTTCATACGCCCGTTCAAGAAAATACTCGGCGGTGGTCTGTTTAATTTTTTCATATTCGTCCGGATTATCTTTTCTAAGCCAATACATAATAGATTTGCGGGTTACTTTTATACCATCTTGATTTGCCTTGGTAAACTTCTTCCACATTGCGTGTAAATCCGGAATACTATTGTAATCAAAATCGGCTGCTTTACTTCTTAACTGAACCCAAGACAAGAATAGTCTATCATCTGTGTGTTTTAAAGCAAATGCTACCTGACGATTTAACAGATGAGACCCTGGATTATAATACTTCGAAGGCAGAGCTTGCGTAAATTCGTGCGTTTCTTTTAATTCATACTCGTTCGGAGTTAGATTTTTAAGCATCAAATTAATTGCTCTGTCTAGACCGTCCTTGTCTTTAATATCATTTATTGAAATATAGTCATCGTCGCCACATTCATCATCATTATCAATAAGCAAGTTCATCTTAATCTTACTCGATGCCTTCTTGAGCTTGGCGGGTTTATTTCCGATTTTCTTGTTATATTCATCAATAATCTTGGGGTTGATTTCAAATTTTGGGTGCTTATCATACTGAACTGATAATTTCGCAAAATCGGTCTTCAAGTCGAACTTACTAACTTCCTCTTCATCCATTTTAAATTGACCATCCGTTGGATCAATTGTCATTATATAATGATGCGTTAGTTCGTAGGCCTCGTTCCCCGGTTTTCGTGAGCCGAATAGCTGCCAATTTGTCTTCCCTCTACTAATTCCTTCATCCAAAACAGAATCCCATGTGTTTATGAGAGGCAAATCCTGCCAAACATTTGACATCTGTTCAACCATTTTGTCACGGATAAGGGTTTGCATACAATGATCGATCTGCATTCCGATTATCATATGTATCCCATCTTTTGTAAGTGAACCGTCCGCTAACCTATTTACGTTTGGCTTTTCGAAAATAAATACGTCAAACGGTTTATTCGGTTCAATTAAATAACATTCCTTAAGTAGTTCGGAATATTCACATACCATATCACAAATATGTTCTACTGTATGTTGTCTAGTGGTTACGTCATGATTATATCTGAAATCAAAATCAACTGCCATAGGACCACCATTTTCTAATTGTCTTTCGGTCAAATATTCTTTGCGCTTTTGAACAAATATACTGTTGTAATATAGACCGTAAAACGTGGGGAGTTCGCTGCTTGGGATTATATACGACCCCGCATAAATATTCTGGTCCTTATCCGGAATTCTTGTGTGGGTAGAACTGGATTGCTCGCCTATTTTTTGTTCATTCTTTGCACTATGCTTTGCGAGGAATTCATTTAAATCCTTAAACTGTGATGCTGCCGCCATTTGTGTATTCATTTGTTGATATAATATATCAACATTTTTCTATTTCATTTTTTTTAAAATTAAAATACAAAATACACCGTGCGTATAACGAGACCCGTTATATTAATTATTCTACCCCCAAATAGGTTTAAAAATATCATTATAAATTAAATAAACAAATGACTACCAATATCTCAAAAGAGACTATCAATAGATTATTAAAAGATGTAAGACATATAATCAGAAATCCCCTCACGGATAACGGCATATATTATGCGCATGACGACTCGGATGTTTTAAAAGGATATGCGCTAATTATTGGGCCTGCCGACACACCATACTTCGGCGGAAATTATTTTTTTGAGATTGAATACCCAGCAGATTATCCGCATAGTCCGCCAAAAGTAAAGTATTGCACAAACGGCAACAACGTTCGATTCAATCCGAATTTATATGTATGTGGTAAGGTTTGCGTTTCACTGTTAAATACGTGGCGCGGAGACCAGTGGACATCTTGTCAATCGATATCTACCATGCTTCTAACATTATGTACTTTACTATGTGAAGACCCGCTTTTAAATGAACCTGGCGTTGATAAGGGACACAAGGACTGTAAAAGTTACAATGAAATTATTCGGTTCGCGAATGTGGATATTGCGATATGTGATATCATCGATAAAAACCAATCTGTTTGTTTGCCTTTTTTTGAAAATTTTTACCCGTTCGTAAAGGAAAACTTTATTAAAAACTATGATAAATTAGTAGAATTCGCACAAAAGAAAAATTTGGAACTTGAATCCGTGAATCGCGTTTATAAGACTGGATTTTATGGCATGACAATTAACGTTGATTATAATCTGCTCATTGAAAGATTAAAGGTTTCAAGAACAATTGTAGACATTATGTAGCGCGGTGGTTATAAATTTATATATTTAAAAGAAAATTGAAATAAATAAATAAATTAAAGTATAATATATATATCAAAGATGCACTTCTGTACTAACTGCTCCAATATGTATTACATTCGCATTAATAGCGATGACCCGAATAAGCTGGTCTACTATTGTCGCAAATGTGGAAACGAGGACAAGTTGCTCGCTATCGAAAACGTATGTGTATCCAAGACTCATATAAAACAATCAGAACAAACATTTAGTCATATTATCAACAAATATACAAAACTTGACCCTACGTTGCCTCGCATTAATACTGTTTTGTGTCCAAATGTGGACTGCGCTACAAATAAAGACGGAAAACCCCGCGAAATAATTTACATTAGATATGATACTAGTAATATGAAATATATTTACATGTGCTCGGAATGTGATACTGTATGGCAAACAACTGAATCCGCATAAATAAATTTAATATAAATATTGTCCTTGGTAAAAGATATAAACTTGACTTGTTCATATTTTTTATATTTGGTATTTTAAAGAAAATTGAAATAATAATTTAAAACTAATCTTTAGTTAATATAGTAAACAATGAGCGACGACGAATATAACGACTACGATTCTGATCATCAAGAGATCGACGAGGAGGAGGACGAGCAGCCGTCTTCGCAAAAACCTGCGCTGTTTAAGCCGGCTATTGTTAAAAAACGGGGACTCGGCGGCGATGACGACGATGATGACGCTGCGAATGATGATGAAGAAGAGGCCGATGATGACGAAGAGGATGAAGAACAAGCAGGAGGAGCTGATGATGGGGATGACGATTATGAAGACGTTACAGAAGATGATGCTGATGACGATAACGACGAAATCGATATAAATGAAGACGGCGAGGCTGTTGAAAAACCTACACAAAATAAATCCGCAAAGACAGCGCAAAAGCCCAAGAGAAACTTGATAACAATTGATGACGATGATGATGATTACGACGAAGACGAAGACAATTATCTACAAAAATTCGACTCTCAACTCATTAAAAACTATGTGGACACGTTTCACCCCGAGTGCTTTAGTCACAATTACGAAGAAATCGCAAAAATGTCTGTTGTTGTTAAGAACGCAGATGGAATCATTATTGACCCGCTTCACAGGACTATCCCGTATTTAACCAAGTATGAAAAGGCACGAGTTATTGGTCAGCGTGCCAAACAACTCGAAACCGGCGCAAACCCGCTTGTGAAAGTTCCCGAAAGTATTATTGATGGCTATATTATCGCCGAGTTAGAGCTCCGCGAGAAGAAGCTCCCGTTTATCATTAGACGACCCATTCCCAGCGGTGGTTGTGAATATTGGAACCTTAGAGACCTCGAACTAATAACATTTTAATAATCTATTAAACAACTCGTATATATTATAATATGCCTAGCAGTAAATCTAAAATACAACCCGAAAATAAAAAGGTCCAGCATGTGGACTTTTTTATTGAAACGCGATGCACTTCTACTACCGCGAGTGGAATTAAAGAGTTATATGAGACAACCAGTTTTACTTGTGTGTTGTGTAAGGATAACAATGTCGATACTAAGATGGCAATTTTGGATACTAAACTGCCTACATTTGTATTGCTTCGAAAATATTATTGCTTCTCTTGTTGGCTGAAGTTAATTCATGAGAATAATATATTAAAGGCAAAATAATAAAATACTATTATGAATAAAACGATTGTAGTATGCGAGTATTTATGGATTGGAGGTGAAGGTGAACTACGGTCTAAGACTCGCGTATTTAAGGCAGGTGAAGTATGTTTAGATGGCAACTTAGTTGTGCCCAATTGGAATTATGATGGGTCATCTACAAAACAGGCACCTTCTGACGGAAATACAGAGGTGATTCTGAAGCCACACAGTATATTTGCTGACCCATTTCGTAAGGGGGAAAAGAGCGAATGCTACATTGTTTTATGCGACACCTATGAACCAGGTGGAAAACCATTGCCGACGAATCATAGATACAATGCCGACAAATTATTTAATGCCCGAGTGGATGAAGTTCCATGGTTTGGATTGGAACAAGAATATTTTTTAGTATTAAATTCTACAGACAGTGTAAATCGCATACCTGTTCCAGATGGGCGTCATTATTGCGGACAATCTACTAGGGTAGAAAGGATCATTGTTGAGAAGCACCTGCACGCCTGTTTATATGCCGGATTGACTATTTCTGGAATTAACTCGGAAGTTTCTGAGGATCAATGGGAATTTCAAATCGGACCTTGTATAGGAATATGCGCAGCTGATCAGCTTATTGTTGCGAGATATTTACTGGAGCGAGTGGCCGAATTATACAACGCAAGCATTAATTATTATCCCAAACCATCATCGCTTATTAACGGGTCCGGATGTCATATTAATTTTAGCACCGCATCTATGCGCGCGCCAGGGGGCTTGAAAGTCATTGAGTCTTGTATGCCAAAATTGGAGAAGAGACATAAAGAACATATTGCCGTTTACGGAGAACATAATGAGCTTCGATTGACTGGGAAGCACGAAACTTCTGATATGAATAAGTTTAGTTTTGGTGTTGGAACACGAAATACGTCTGTAAGAATCCCCACACAAACCGCTAAAGATGGATTCGGATACTTTGAAGACAGAAGACCCGCATCAAATATTGACCCATATAAAGCAACCTCTATCATATTCAAGACCTGCTGCCTATGTGACTAAATATATTGTAAAAAAATATATTTAGCAGTGTTAAATTTATATAATTAGCAGACAATCGTCTTGGTATTCTGAGTGGTTACACAACCGGCTACTGCTGTTTTTGTAATATTTTTAATTTGAGTATAAATAAATTCTACATTTGAAATACTTACCAATTTTTGTGTATTATTCTTGCACAACAATGCGCCAATTTTTATAATGTACATGAGCTCCTTCTTCTTTTTAATATCATCTGGCACTTCGCACACAACATGACACGATGAAACGTCTTTTGCGTGAAACCATAAGTCGTCTTCTGCCCCCTTGTCAATCGTAGCAAAGTTTTCGCTTTGATTCTTCCCGATATAAAACGTAATTTCTCTCTTTAACGATGGAACGTATATTATTTCAGTTTTCATCCTTACGAATAGTAATAGTAGTTTAAATATACTTCTATATATTGTAGGCATTCAATTTTTTATAATATATATACTTAATATGAATAGTTGCGCAGCATCTATATATGCGAATATGGTTGCTTTTATGAATTGTTTATTTGAGACAATATCGATGAGAACAGGTCCTTCAGTGGATGTCGAGTATATGCCGGTTAATAACGCGGTTTATTTGGCGCATAGTATGGAGAGATAATATAGAGAGAATATGAAATATAAAATATAAAATATAGTTATTGCATTTAAGATTTAAACCTTAATTTGAAATTACTGTATGAAGGTAGCACTGTGTTTTATAATCAGTTACGAACATATATTAAATAAAGAAGAGATTTGGAAGGAATGGATAGAGCCAAATAAGGACATTATAAATGTATACTTTTATTATAAGGATTTTACAAAGATTAAATCGCAGTGGATTAAAGACCATACTATTCCGCCATGTTATTTATTCGAAACTAGCTATTATCACGTCATTCCAGCATATCTGTCAATTATGCAATTCGCACTAACAGCGGATGTTGACAATTCGTGGTTTTGTATGCTTACCGATTCATGTTGCCCTATTATTTCACCCAATAAATTTAGAGATTTGTTTTACACTCACTACAATAAGAGTCTTATGAGTTGGAAGCCGGCGTGGTGGAACGTTGACTTTCATAAACGAGCGAATCTTAAACAGTTTTCACCGGATCTCCGTCTTGCAAATGATCCATGGTTTATTTTAAAGAGAGAAAACGCGCTCCAAATTCTTAATTTTGCGAGTAAGCAACAGCGCGTAACAAAAATAATATGCGATGGTGGGTTGGCAAATGAAAGTCTATTCGCTATTATTTTACACGGCTATAAACAGTTGGGGCCGAATGGCGGAGTCCTGTCACAAGTAACGCATCTTGCTGACTGGAATAGGATGGCTAGCGCGACAAGCCCACATTTATTCAAAGACGCAAATGACGCGGATATACTATTTTTGGATACTGAATTGAAAAAAAACAAATGTGCGGCCTTTGTTCGCAAAATTTCCCCAGATTTTCCAGACGATGTTCTAAGACATTATATTTACAAGGTGGGTCATAGTAACCAAACAATCCGAAAGCCAATAATATTCATATATAGTGAAATTATTGCTTTTTTAAGGCGACGAGTGCCATTTATGTTATTTGCGTTTGCGGTGTATGTAATGTATGCGAGGCTATACAATTTACCCGCGATAAATTAAACTTATTTTAAATCTAAATCGGTTTAAACTTATCTGTAGTTATTATATAATGTGGGGCCATTTGTTATTTTTATTAGGCGTTTCATTAAGTCTTTCACATGTTTCGTGTGTTTTGAACCAATTATCGTTTAGTGGCGGGGGATCATTTGGTGCGGTTGAAATTGGTATAATAAAAAGGGTCTCGGAGATGGACCCCAAAAACTATAATACATACACGGGTATTTCAGCTGGCGCGTTGAACTCTGCGTTTTTGTCATATTATAAGAATATTAATGATGGCATTCATGCAGCAGAAAAAATATATTCGAGTATACATAATCGAATGATATATAAACTATTGCCTACGACGTCAATGTCGATACTAAATACCGAACCATTATTTAACACGTTGATGTTGGTTATTAACAAAATGCGCGGAGAGCCAGTTATTCACACGTTAATTGGCGCCACAAACTTATATAGCGGAAATTTAGACGTATATGCGTTTGAAAATAATGACGATTTAAATAAGGTGTATTTGATGATGTCGTCGTCCGCAATCCCTGGTGCGTTCCCACCAATAAGATACAATGGTAACTTATATGCCGATGGCGGGACACTAAGTAACGAATTACTCCAAGTAGAACATAATGGACAATACTTAAATATTACATTTATTACACCATATGAAGGATACGTTTATGATAATGCGCCGGTTGATTCGTTAAAAGAAATGGTAAAACGAACAGTAATGATAGTGAAAACCAACTTTAATAATCCAATGGCAACATTGAATCAAAATTGTAAGGATCCCATCGGTGAAATTAACAAATATTTTGTAGATCCGGCGGCATTGGAAGGGTATAGTATATTAAACTTTGACGACGGACAGAAGCTTATTGATATTGGATACAATAATGTTCGACACAAAAAATATAAGTTATGTTAGAGCGCGTATAATTTACATCATTTAACATTTAATCCATTGAAGATTTAAAATGGGACAGAACCCCACTAA
>Ga0255131_1000563_pt1 | contig 11855 bp, 8 predicted proteins | sample Law_Yuk_RepC_8d_FD_188554 | JGI IMG/M metagenome (GOLD analysis project Ga0255131, IMG submission 188554) | Freshwater microbial communities from St. Lawrence River, New York, United States - Law_Yuk_RepC_8d | ecosystem: Environmental > Aquatic > Freshwater > River | place: USA: New York... | reverse complement strand
CTTGTTTAATTTTTTAGAAGGAAATGAAATGGCTATTTTGGTAACCAACGCCGTGCAAGTTGCACGCTTCGCCAACGCCCTGTATGGCATCAAACTCGGCAGCACCACCAACGCTGCTGTCAACGCTGACATCGCCAACATCGGTCTGTCTGCTACCGTCAATGCCTACTATGACTACAGCTTCGGCTCCATGACTTCGGCACAAGTAGCCACCGTCATCCTGGGCAACCTGGGTCTGGCTGGTAACGCTGCCGCTGCTGCTTACGTGGAAGGCCAATTGAACGCTGCTGGCGCTGCCAAAGGAGCTGCCGTTCTGAACATGCTGAACGCATTCTCCAACCTGGAAAGCGACGCCACATTCGGCGCAGCTGCTACAGCCTGGAACGCCACCATCGTTTCCGCACAAGCCTACACAGCTTCCAACACTGCTGACGTGGCCGCAACTGCTACGACTACCCAGACTTTCACGCTCACTACTGGTGCGGATACAGGTACTGCATTCACTGGCGGCGCAGGCGACGACATCTTCAACGCCTCTACCGTGGCAGCTGGCGACACATGGTCTGTTGGCGACGCAATCAATGGTGGCGCTGGTAACGACTCCATGTACGTCACACAAACCAACGCCATCACCAAGCCCACAGGCTCGACGGTGACGGGTATCGAAGCGCTGACTCTGCTGAGCGGCAACTCCATCACTCTGGACACATCCAGTGGCTTCACTGGCTTGACCACCCTGAACGCAACCAGCAAGTCTGGCGCAACGGGCACAACCCTGACTGCTGCTGCTACAACCGACATCGCTTCTACCGAATCGGCTGTTCAAGCTTCCGGTACCAGCCAGTTGATCATCAATGGCGGTAAAAATGTCACCGTCACTGCATCTGGCACCGTAACCAACGGCACTGCTTTGACTGCTACAACTGGTGCCGGCGCTGAAATTTTGATCGGTGCAACTGCTGCAGCTGCCGGTGATGTGGCTGTAACCAACTCCTTCAAAGGCACTAACAACCAAGTGTCTGGCGACGTATTCGTGAAGGGTGGCAAGACCGTTTCTGTGACCCAGAAACTGACCAACACGACGACCAACGAAACCAACGTTCAAGGTGAAGTATCCGTGGTTGGCGATGCCAACACCACTGCTGTCACAGTGGTCCAAGACGCTACAGCTACTGCATCTGGTACGGGTACCGGTGTGGTTGGTAAGACAGCTGGCGCAGTGACCATCACTGACAAGAACGCCGCCTCGACTACTGCTGCAGGCACGATCACCACAGCCACGATCACCAACGCCGGTGCTGCAGTTGTGAACTCTGGTGCCCTGACCGCCCTTAACCTGGGCGGTACATTGACCACTGTGGACGCTGGCACCCTGGGTGCTCTGACCACTCCAGCAAACACCGCGCTGGCTCTTGGCCTGACTGGCGCTGTCAGCACTGGTGCTGTGACGATCGACAGCGACATCAAGACGCTGAATATCTCTGGTAACACCACAGCTTCTACGCTGAACTCATTGGTTGCCAGCGGCGCGACAGCTATCAACGTGTCTGGCGATGCCAAGGTCACTTTGACTGGGAACACCACTGCAGCGGTGACTGACATTGTCGTGACCAACACCAAAGGTGCTTCGTTCGGCACAGCGCTGGGTACTACAGTCAATTTCACTGGTGGCGCAGGCGATGACTCCATCAAGTTGACCGCTAACTTCACCAAAGCCATCACCATGGGTGCAGGTAACGACACCGTTACTTACGCTGCTCAAGGTACCGGCGGTTCCGTGGCTGCTGGCGATGGTACTGACACCATCATCATGACCACCGCAGAGTCCAACTCCACCAACGGTGTGAGCTCCAGCTCTACTTTCAACACCAAGTTCACTGGATTTGAGACTGTGCGCATTTCTGATGCACACACCACAGTGGCTGACTTGGACGGTATCAACGCCGCTACCAAAGTGATCCTGGCTGCTGGTTCCAACGGCGGCACGATCAACAACTTGGCAAGTGGTGGCAACATCGACATCTTGGCTGACAACGCAGGTACTCTGACAGTTGGTGTCAAGAGTGCGTTGGTTGGTGCCTCTGATGTGTTGAATCTGAACCTGAAAAAGACCACAGCACTGACCGGCAATACTGTGACTGCTGCCAACGTTGAGACTGTCAACATCAACGTGGCTGATGCAACCACGATCACACCAACCGCACTTGGTAGCGATGCAGCCATCCACACTCTCACACTGGCTGCAACATCTGCTACTTCTGTCGTAGTGACCGGCAACAACGGCTTGACCCTGACCAACACTGGCAACACCAAGATCACCAACTTCGACGCATCCGGCGTAGTCGCTAACGACACGGCTCAAGGCGCTGGTTTTGCAGCAACGACCGACACTGCTGCTAACTTGGCAGTAACTTTCGCTTCTGCAAACACTACGGCAACAGCCAACGTGACCATCAAGGGTGGTGCTGGTACCGATACCCTGACAGGTTCGGTTGCAAAAGACGCCATCTCTGGTAATGCAGGGGCAGACTATATCTACGGTGATAACGCTGGAACCAAGGAAGTTCAGACTATTGCTATCACCACCCATGCTGCTGGGGCGAGCACAATTGTGATCAATGGCATCACCGTCGATTTCACATCAGTGACGGATGCATCAACATCTGAGGCAGCAGCTGTAACAGCGATCAACGCGAAAGCTGAACTGAAAGGTTTGGTGACCGCCGCAATTACTGGTGGTGATATCGTTGTCACCAGCTTGACCGATGGTGATCTCAGTGCTATTACTCTGACAGGGCAAGGTGCGTTCGCAACTACAGTTACAGAGACAACTGCTGGCACAGCGGGTGCGGTTGCCACTGACACGCTTGATGGTGGTGCAGGTGCAGACGTATTGGTTGGCGGCGGTGGTGTTGACACCATCACCACCGGCACTGGTGCTGACACTGTGTTCTTCCTGAAGGCACACTCCAACGCCACCACGATGGCCACAATCACTGACTACACCTATGCAGTTGGTGGGACCAGCAACGACAAGATCATCCTGGGCGATGTGACAGCCGCTATCGGCTCCACAACAACCGTGCAAGATCTTTCTGCACAAGCATCTTTGACTGCTGCATTGGGTGCTGCCGCTCTGACCAACACCGTGAACAATGGTTTGAGCATGTTCATCTACGGTGGTGATACATATGCTTATGTTGAAACCACTGGTGCCACTGGCACATACCAAGCAGCTGACTTCGTGGTCAAGCTGACTGGTCTGCCGCTGGCCGCTGGTGCAACCATCGCAGGCTCCGGCTTCGACGCTGTGTAATCTGAAAAATGACTGCTTGACCCGTTTTACTCCTGCGGGTCTACAGTGACGATTCCCTCCTGTGCTTCGGTGCAGGAGGGTTTTTCATTTGTGGGATCAAACCATGCTCATCATTCAAATCGATGACCGCGAGATCAACACCGATTTGCTGTCTCCAGAGGCCAAGCAGCAGTTGGACATGCTGATCGCCTGTTAGAACAAGCTCAGGGAGTTGCAACGCGATGTGTTGATCACCCAGACCGCTCGCAATGCTTACTTGGCGGCATTCAAGGGCTTGCTGCCTTCTCCTTTGGAGGAGATGCAGTCCACCCATGGGGATGCGATCAAGTTCGGGTGAATGGCACTGCCAAATCAAACCACTGCGGATCGCAACGACATCATCACGGAATAGTATGCAGCGGTGTTCTCGATCTTCGCTTTCGCAGATTCTGTTCCTTTTTTATAGCGCCCAAATTGCTGTTGAAAAAACTCAACATCAGCGTTAGCCTGCAGTTGCATCAAGCAGCGCGGCCAATCAATGGCCATAGTTGAGATACGTTTCGGCTTTTTGCAGCCGTAGGGAACTTTGTAATCGACCACTGGAAAGTCTGCTCGCTGGGTGACTTCGAGGCCATCGAAACACGAAGAATCGACGACGCAGCCCATCCATTCCTGACCAGGCTCAAAGTCGTGCGCATTCACAACACCCGAACCAACCACATTCGACTGCAATTTACCGTTCAGTGGTAGTTCGATGAGTTGGATGCCGCCTTTCGATATGGCACCTCGATGAGGTAATCCAAGCATTAACGTGATGCTGAGATAAGCAGCCGTGAACTGCGTCAGATGCACCAAGGCATCAAACGTATCGTCGTTTGTCCAGGCGATCAAGGTGTCGGACATGACATGAAAGTTGAGGTCATCTTGCCTGACGTCTTGCAGAACATTGCCATGTACGTTCATACTCAAGTTTGGCATCCGACCGAACATCGCTCCTGCAAAGGCGGTTGAGGCTGCAGCTGCCTTATGAAATTCGGTGTCGTAGATTTTGCTAAGTTCATCAGGTGAATTTCTGCTGACCAGCTGAGAAAATCCCAAGATATCGAGAAACAGTACAAATTTATCAAACATAAGTTCGACGTGATTTTAAAATTGGAAGACAGTAGCCGGATCTCTTCGGTAAGCTGCCCTTGTGTGTAATCCATCTTCACACATAAATGAATTGATATCCAGATAGCAAGTATCGCTACCCATCCCCTCAACCCGCCCTGGAGCTTTCCTCGGCGGGTTTTTCTTTGTCCGTTGATTTGTGTCTTTACCCACCTGAAAGGAGTTCTCCCATGCCCCTGCTGCTTCCCTTGTTGATCGGCCTGCCCCTGGCCGCTGCATTCGCCAAGCTGGGCTCCGCCCTGGCCATGGTATCTGTGCTGACCGTCGCCCTTAGCACGTCGGCGGCTGTCATCGTGGCCCTGCTGGCTTTGCTGGCGTGGATTTGGTGGCGACGACGACGTTGACGTCAGTCGTTGCCGCTGCATGGCCTGCGTTCTGCCTTCACCTTGCTCTGCCTCCCCTCAAACGCCCACCCGGGTTTCGACCTCGGTGGGCTTTTTCATGTCCGTTTCAAATTGAAAGGAGATCACCCGATGCACATCCTGCGTCACCCCGATGAGGTGCTGGCTTTCAGCCAATGCCCGTCATCACCCCCGTGGATGGTGGAGCTGATGAGCCAGCGCCTGTCTGAACTGCTGGCCGATGGCGATGCCATGGAAGACCTGGTGATGTTCGTCATCGCAGACACCCCTGTTCCCTCGCCTTCGATTTCAAACCCTTGAACTGACACCTCACGCATTGAATGGAGATGAACATGAATGAATTGAATGAATTGGAAACCGCTGTGGCGGTAGATGAACTTGCCTCCCCTGTGGATGACGCACCCCCTGAACCTGATGGACCGGAGGCAGCAGAGATACCCGAGCCCAAGGTACGCATCCTGAAGGTGGAGGCCTGTCCTTCTGTCTCGGGTCGATCCCTGCTGACCTACCACCTGGGCTGGCGTCTGCCGTTCGCTGGGATGGATGGCGAAGCGGATGCATGCATCGGTCCCGGTGAATTGGTGCTGCGTCTGTACCGCAACACGGCCAAAGGCATGTTCTGCAAGGACTGGCTGCCTTGGAGCGATGTGGACGCTTTGCTGGACTCAGGTGCAGGGATCACCTCCGGGCTGTTGCAGCGGCTGTATGAGGGCAGATCAGCGAATTCGGGTGGCTTCTTGCTGGCCGTCCTCAAGCACGAGGGGCTGCTGCAAAGCCAGCCGGAAAGCCTGCGAACGCATGAGCGACTGGACGACGCGGCGTTTCTACGCCGGGTGAGGGATCTGGTGGATGCCGGTGTGGACATGCCCTTGAGCAGTTGCTAGATGCGGGATTTGTCTACGAGGTCGTCACGGTGTTTGATACCGATGAGTTATCGCAGGAGACATCCCTTCTGTATCAACTCTATTCACTGAACAGGCATGGGCGGCCTAGTGAGGATGAGTATGGGCTAGCCAGGTACATTGCCAATACGGCTTCTTCCCTTGACTCGCCGATTTGGGATCAGCAAGGGCAATTCGACCACACCTATGGAGCGATAGCTGAAGACGATCAAGAGATCTGTGTCTACGGAATTTTGCGACCTCGATTCCGTGTGACGAATCCGCTCAATGCTGGCACATTTGACGCATGGCATTCCGTCCTTGATCGCGACCACGAAGCATTTCGGTTGATTCAGTCTTTGCGTCTTGAAAACGACTTGCCTGAATTGCCTAATCCCTTCATGGACAAGGACTGATACATCAGAGATGAAGGGGATACCACCCAAGTTGTCCCCTTCAATATCATTTCAATGTCATATCAATCTCAGTTCAAAAAGAGAACATAAGCTCATCCATGATGAGCAGATAAGACTTATTTTTTGATTCTCTTGATGATTCTTCTGCTGGATCAAGTCAGTGTAATGAGGATCAGCATGTAGAAAGTTGCAGTTAGTCGTATCAAGTTGTTTGACTTCATTACTGACATCAATCCCTTGCGATCAATGAAGTGTCTGCTTAAAATTTAAGCAGGAGAGCATCATGGCATTAGGCAAGAAAACAGGCGGCCGTCAGGCTGGTACACCCAATAAACGAACCACGGAGCTTTCAGAACGACTGGAGGCGCTAGGTTGTGATCCCATCGAGGGCATGGCTCAGATCGCGATGGATCAAGCCAATCCTCCGGAGTTGCGAGGTCGTATGTATGCTGAGCTTGCTGGCTATTTGTTCCCTAAGCGCAAAGCCACAGAGATCAAGGTAGATGAAAGGCCCCGAGTGACCTTTCAATTCCTTAGCGAGCCTGATGTTGGATCCAATGTAGAAATGAATAGAGAGCAGGTCTCAATGACTTGAGGTGATCTGCGTCTCAAGGCCGACGTACCTGAGCCGATCTCAGCACCCTAGGGGTCAGCACCTCATGTTTATGCGATCTGAAGTGCTTTGAGGATGGGGAGTTGTTTGGCAAAGAAATCGTTAGCTTGTGATTTCAGTTCAGCTAATTGCTCTTCTGGTGTTTCCATTGCCTTGCCGTCTTTGACAATCTTTTGGCCTTGAGCAGCAAGGATTTGTAAAACAAAGGCAGCCCAGTCTTCGGGATTTTTGTGGCCTTGCTTAAGTGCCATCAAGAACAATTGCTGGAAGCGATTGACAGTACTTCCTCCCCCGGTCATCGGGCTGGCAAGGTAGTTCAGCTCGTTGCTGCTGCGAGCTTTATGGCAAAAATGAGCATTGAGTTTGTCGGTATGTTTCTTGGCCTGAGCGATTGCTTGCTCTTCTTGCACATGACCAATGTGACCAGCACCTGTGAGCAACATCATGGCTTCAATGACCTGAGAAAAGGTGACTCCTTTATCTTTGACTGCTTGCTCAATCTGGCCAATCGATTTGGGCTTGTGATCTGATAACAAATCCAAAATGGGCGAGTAGACCGTTTCCGTCAGACTGGCTTCTCCAAGGACACCTGTTATTTTTTGACTCATATCGGCACGTGCCGTTGTCAGCAAGACTTTCTGACTTCTGAGAGCTTCCACCCTCTCAAGGGCAGTCATTCGTCTGACCCCTTTGACCCAATAGTCTTTCCTGAATTGCTGGTTGACCATAAAGTCACGGGTCGTCTCCCGAAACATCGGGTCAGGGATATCTTTGAGAAATGCCTGCTGTTCGGCCGTGAGATTGATCGCATCAACGGCATCAAGGTAGTTGGCCGAACAAGCAAACTGAACCTTGGCGCCTTCCAACCACTTAGCCATCGTGGCAAAGTGCATGGGGTGCCAGTCGCGATTGAAGTACTCGTGAGCCAAGTAGTGGCGGTTGTGGTCCTTCATCTTTTTGAGCCTATCGCTTACCAATGGATTGGCACGGCTAAAGGCTGGATTGGTCGCCAGCAGTTTGTCGGCAAACTCGAGAGCACCATCAATACGACTGACAATACCTCTGCCTTCAGCGCCCAGCACCTCGGCGTGTTCAGTCATGAGGTGACGCATGGGGGCAAAGGCTGCCCAGCCGGGTAAGGTGTTGTAGCTGATGTAAAGAACACCACCTACTTTGAGCTTCCTGCGGATGAAGTCAACGATGACTTGTCGGTTCTCATCCGAAATCCAGCTCCAGATGCCGTGCAGACCGATGTAGTCGAAATCTGGCAAGTCAGGACGGGCACAAAACTCGGCAAAGGCTTCGTCGTGAAGCTTGGCGCCTGAGCCAGACGCAGCAGCTAGTTCTTGTGCAAACCCAGCCTGACTGGGGTTGAAGTCTGTGCCATGCCATTGGGTAACGGAGGCAGCCGCATGGATGTTGGCTGACAAGCCTTGGCCAAAGCCTAGCTCACAAGCTGTACCCACTTCGGGGAACACCAAACCATTGTTAAGAAACGCCAGCTTGATGCGCTGGGGATTGAGTTCAGTGTAGTAGCCGTAGGTGTAGCCAATGTCGGCCACGTAGCCGGAAGTCCAGTCGCTCATGGTGTGTCTTTTGATTTCGATTGAAACGTACGGGGTCTTTGCTTAATGCACCGATGTCGATGCACTAAGAAAAAACCCCACCCCCTTGTGAGGGATGGGGTTCGGAGGTTTTCACCTTAAGCCCGCACCTTGCGGTTTGGGCTTATCACTAGAAATTACACGGCGTCGAAGCCTGAACCAGCGATAGTTGCACCAGCAGCCAATGGTGTACCTGTCAACTTCACGATAAAGTCAGTGCTTGTATATGAAGTATTGGCACCAGTTGTTTCAACGTATACGTACTCATTGCCACCGTAGATAAACACAACGAGACCGTTGCTGGTCGTGTTCGCGGTAGCGGCAGCGTCGACAGCAGCTTGGATAGAAACTGATGAAGAATAATCCTGAACAGTTGTCAAATTGCTTGAAACAGCAACTTGGTCGCCAAGAATAATCTTATCGTTAGATGTACCACCAGATACAAAGGTGAAGTCTGTAATAGTGGCAGTGTTAGCTAAAGTGGATTGAGGCTTCAAGATAAAGAATGTATCCGCACCAGCACCACCTGTCAGGGTATCTGCACCGCCTCCGCCAACTAATACGTCGTTACCTGCTCCGCCATTTAACGAATCTACCGCAGCCGTGCCTGCTGTTCCTGCGCTATTGGTGGCCGTTGCAGTACCCGCAGCGCTTGTTGTGGTGGAGGTGATTGCAGTTTGCACGCCATCATGGGCGAGAGTGATCGTGACTGTGTCAACACCGTTTGTCGCAGCAGTTGCAAGACCTTTAAGGCTTGTATTCGCATTGATTGCGGCGGTAATACCAGCAGCAGCAGCCACTAGGTCAGCCGCTGCATTTCCGGCAACATCAGCAGCAGTAAGCGTATATGTTACCGCTATGCCGTCAATGTTTACAGTAAAAGTTTCGGCTGCGAGCAGGGCGTTAGCAATTACGACAGTAGCGGAACCCTTAGTACCCTGATTATCGCCATAGATGTAGTCGATACCATCATTTCCGTTGATGGTGTCTTTGGCAATGTTACCTGTCAGTACGTCGTTACCAGCACCACCAGAAATAGTAACGTTTGCTGTTGCAGTGTTGTTTGCAGAAGCGAAAGTCACAGCCAAGTTGGCAGCAGTATCTTTGGTAGCAGCATCATTGCCAACCACACCCGAAGCATCGAAGGTAGTAATCGCAGCGTTGTTAGTGTTAGTCAGTGTCAGGCCGTTGTTACCTGTAACCACAACTCTGGTTGCACCCGTAGCTGCCAAGGTTAATGTGTTGATAGCAGCAGCAGTTGTAGCTGTTGTACCGTTGTCATTAGCAGTAATGTTGATGGTCTCAACGTTAGCTGACGTCACAGTGCCGTAAGCGACTGCGGAACCCGTATTGCCAGAAGCAATCACATTGAGGACATCAGAAGTACCACCAACAGCGCCGGCAACATTCACCGTTGTCGATGTGCTAGTTGCTGAAAGTTCCAGTGTGCCATTGCTAGCCATATTTTCAAGCGACAGACCGGTTACACCGGCAGTCTTGACATAACTAACGTTATTGATGCCAGTCAGATCGATACTCTTGTTGCCACCTGCGGCAGTCACTTGCAAACGCTCAAAACCCGACACTTTGCTGTTGAAAACATTGCTTGTGTCCAGTGTGTCGCCAGCCAATGTATCTGTAATCACCAAAGTATCTGTACCATTGCCGCCGGTTACGGAAGCAGTGGCTGAGGTAATCGCTGCTGTGATAGTGACGCTGTCGTCGCCGTCGCCCATAGCGATAGCTTTAGTCGTAGCACCCAAAACAACACCGTCGGCACCAGAGCCGCCAGTGAAGGTTGCACCGGTGGCAATTGCAGTCGTACCCAAAACCAGACCGCCAGTACTACCAGATGCGTCAACCGAGGTCAAAGCAGCCAAGGTGTTGTCTGTGAAAGTCACTTTTGCAGAGTTGGTAGCCACCAATTTCGTGGCAGCAGCAAAAGTTGCATTAGCGATTGTGCTCGCACCAGTACCTGTGCTGGTTACGTTCACAGTGGTGAAGTCAGCAGCGTGTGTACCAGAAATGGCACCCACAGCTGCACCACCTTGAACAGTCAGATTCAGGGTCGTAGCATTGCTTGTTGTGTCATCGGTTGTACGATTAATACCCAAGGAACCACCTGAGCCACCAATAGTCAGTGAAGACAATGCAGCCGAATCAATTGTGGAGTTGCCATAGCTACTCAAGGTTACGGTTGTAATCTTGTCAGCAGTTGAGGATCCAGCATTGACGTCGGCAATTGTCACTGCACCATTCGCCACACCAGAAACAGTTGCAGAGGCAGTTGCAGCTTTAGTCTGAGTAACGGAAACAGACGTGGTGTCAGCAGTACCTGTTACGCCAATCGCGCCACCAGTGATAGTGTTGTTCAGAGCACCAGTCAGGTTGGCAGTGATAGTTACACCTGTACCGCCAGTCACGTTGATCGCAGCAGCAGTAGCAGTCGTTGCAGTTGCCGCCACATTTTCAGTTACTGTTACAGCACCCTTTGCTGCCGTTGTGGTACCTACGTTAATGGTGCCAGCTCCTGTCACGCCATTAGCAGTAAGAGTTGCTACCTTACCGCCTTGAATTGCCAAAGTAGCCGTACCTGATGAGTTGGCAGTTAAGGCTACATCTTGAGTTGCAGAGGCAGTAACTGATGACGCACCAAAACCTGAAGCTGTTATCGATGTCAGATCAGTAATAAGGGTGCTCGTCAAGTCAGCAGCCAAGGTGCCACCGGAAGCAAGTGAAAGATTCTCAACACCCGACATGTAAATTGTAGGGAAGGCAGCGATGTTGCCATCCGAACGGACATCAAGTGTGTCGGTACCGGCGCCACCGGTGATCTTGTCGTTCGCACCAAGTGTTGCGCCCGTACCCATGATTGCAGTAAAAGTGTCATTACCAGCAGTACCAGTACTGTTGTCCACACCAGTAGTGAGCGGCATCCAATGGCCTTCTAAGTGCTTATCAGCATTAGGTTTTGTATTTGCGCACCGTACGGCGAACGCTATATCAACGCTTGACCAGGTCAAGGCCCATGGTTGTCTGCCCACTTAAAACCATTACTGCCTGCTTATAAATTAAGCAGCCGTTGGCCTGTACCTTCGTCCTCTTTCAACCGCAATGGAGAATGAAGTGACGACTGTTCAATTGACCGATGGCATCGTGGCCCAGCTGGTGTGTTTGCCGGGGCAGGCCCATCGTGAGGTGTTTGACACCCACATCAAGGGTTTGTATGTGGATGTGCAGCCCAATGGGCGAATGGCTTGGCGACTGCGTTGGTATGAAAAGGTGCAAGGCAAGTACCCCAAGCGGGTGCTGACCTTGGGCGATGCCCGAGTGTTGACGGTCGAAGAGGCGCGGGCGGCCGCCCGCGATGTGCTGCGCAAACGCATGATCGGGGCTGACCCCAAGGCCGAGGTGTTGCCCGGAGCCGGACCCACGCTGGAGGCGTTCATCACCCAGCAGTACCTGCCCTTTGTCAAGACCTACAAGATCAGCTGGGACACTGACGAGAGCGTGT
>Ga0255131_1000560_pt1 | contig 11889 bp, 5 predicted proteins | sample Law_Yuk_RepC_8d_FD_188554 | JGI IMG/M metagenome (GOLD analysis project Ga0255131, IMG submission 188554) | Freshwater microbial communities from St. Lawrence River, New York, United States - Law_Yuk_RepC_8d | ecosystem: Environmental > Aquatic > Freshwater > River | place: USA: New York... | reverse complement strand
ACTCAAGGAAGCAGTGCTGCTAATTACCTGCGATAATGGTGCGAAGGTGTTTCTGGATGGTGAACTGGTCATCACGAACCCGGATTGGAGCGAGCCCTCCAAGGTCAACCTGACCCGCAAGCTGAAGGCGGGCCGTCATGAACTGCGCGCCGAGTGCAAGAACGAGGGGGATGTCGCTGGCTTCGTGGCTCGCCTGACCCTCAAGGACAACGACGGCAAGCAAACCGTCATCGAGAGCGATGGCTCCTGGGAAGCCTCCTTGCCCGGCAAGTCTGACTGGAAGCCAGCCAAGGTGCTCGCCAAGTACGGCAGCCAGCCTTGGGGTGATGCCCTGGCAGGCGCAGCCGCTCCGGGCAAGCCGGCCGTGCCCCCGGTCATCGCACCCGACGCGATTCAAGTTCTACCCGGATTCCGGTCTGAATTAATTTACGCTGTGCCCAAGTCCCAGCAAGGATCCTGGGTGAGCATGACGGTGGATCCGAAGGGCCGCCTGGTTGCCTGCGACCAAGGGGGTGGTTTGTACCGTCTGACATTGGCGGCGCCCGGTTCTTCCGCTCCGGCGACCATCGAGAAGCTCAAGAACGCCGTCGGTGGTGCGCACGGTTTGCTGCACGCCTTCGGTAGCTTGTACGTGATGGTCAACGAGCAGGGGGGGCGTCAGGGCCTCTGGCGCTTGCGCGACACCGACGGCGATGACCAGTACGACGAGGAGAAGATGCTCCGTCGGATCGACGGCGGTGGTGAGCACGGACCGCACGGCATCGTCCTGTCGCCCGATGGCAAATCCCTCTACGTCGCCTGTGGCAACCACACGAAGTTGCCCGAGCACATGGAGTTGTCCCGTGCGGCCCGCGCCTGGGATGAAGATCAGGTTGTCACCCGCCTTTGGGACGCCAATGGCCATGCCCGCGGCATTCTCGCGCCAGGCGGTTACATCTGCAAAACCGATCCGGATGGCAAATCCTTCGAGTTAATTAGCTACGGATACCGCAACGAGTACGACATCGCTTTCAACGCCGTGGGCGACTTGTTCACCTACGACTCCGACATGGAGTGGGATGCCGGTAGCCCCTGGTACCGCCCGACACGCGTCTCGATGGCCACCAGCGGCAGCGACATGGGTTGGCGTTCCGGTGCCGGCAAGTGGCCCACCTACTATCCCGACAGCCTCCCGGCGCTCGTTGACATTGGTCCGGGCTCGCCCACCGGTGTGACCTCGGGTCAGGGAGCCAAGTTCCCGGCGCGCTACCAGAACGCTATTTTCGCCAACGACTGGACCTACGGCACCATGTACGCCATCCACCTCACTCCGGAGGGCGCGGGCTACAAGGCCGTGAAAGAGGAATTCGTTAGTGGTCGTCCATTGCCGCTGACCGATGTGGTGATTCATCCCAAGGATGGCGCGATGTACTTCGCCATCGGCGGTCGTGGCACCGAGTCGGCCGTCTATCGGGTGACTTATGTCGGCAAGGACAGCACCGCTCCGGCCCCGGCTCCGAAACTGAGTGCCGCGGCTAAGCTGCGTCGCGAACTCGAACAGCTCCATTTGGAAGGCACGGGCTCCGAGGCTGTGGCCAAGGCGTGGAAGGCCCTTGGACATGAGGACCGCTTCGTCCGGTTCGCCGCCCGCGTGGCGATCGAGCGTCGTCCGGTGGCTGAATGGGCCGACCGAGTCTTCTCCGAGACCCGTCCTTGGGCTTCGATCGAGGGTGCTGTGGCTCTGGCCCGCATAGGCACGCCTGAGCACCGCGACCGGTTGCTCGCTTTCCTCAACAAGCTCGATCTGAGCAAGCTGGATGAAGCGGCCAAGCTGGCCGTGGTTCGCGCCTATCAACTCGCGCTCATCCGACAGGGCAATCCGCAGGGTGAAACCTATCAGGCAACCCACAAGCGTCTGGATGCCCTGTATCCGTCCGCCAGTCGCTCTCTGAACCGCGAACTCGTTGGAGCCTTGGTCCGCCTGGGCTCACCGACGGTCGTGGCCAAGAGCGTGCCGCTGATGCTCACTGCCAACGACTCCGACCTGCGCTACGCCAGCGATGCCCTGCTGGATCGTAACCGCGGATACGCCACTGCGTTCGCGCAGGCGGCTACCAGTCGTCCGAACCAGGAGCAAATCGCTTATGCCTATATTCTGCGCGAAGCCAAGGTGGGTTGGACTCCGGCGCTCCGGAAGTCGTTCTTCAGCTGGTTCCCGCGCACAGCCCCTTGGCAGGGCGGCAACAGCTTCCGTGGCTTCCTCGAGAATATTCGTAAGGACGCCTTGTCGACCGTCGCCGATGCCACGGAGCGGAAGTCTTACGAAGAACTCTCCACCCGTCGTGCGAGCGGGGGTGATCCGACCTATGCTGCGCCGAAGGGCCCGGGCAAGGCCTACACCGTCGAGCAGGGATTGGCGCTGGCTTCGGGTGGCATCAAGGGTCGCAGCTTTGAGAACGGCAAGGCCATGTACAACTCGGTCGGCTGCGCGGCCTGTCACCGTTTTGACGGGGCTGGCGGTGGCGTAGGCCCTGATTTGTCGGGTGTCGCCTCCCGCTACACCTTGCGGGACTTGCTCGAGAACATCGTTGAACCCTCCAAGGTTATTTCCGACCAGTACGGTTCCGAAGAGGTCCAGTTGAACGACGGTTCCTCGTTGGTGGGGCGCGCGTATGTGGAGAATGGCAAGTTGGTGGTGACAGCCGATCCCCGTAATCCGGAGGAGTTCACCGCGGTGGCCCTCAATCAGGTTAAGAGTCGCAAGCCCTACCCCGTGTCGCTCATGCCTGCAGGCATGATTAATCCGCTCAATCAGGACGAGTTGCTCGATCTGATCGCCTACCTCCAATCCGGAGGTAATCCGAAGAACAAGGCGTTCGCCCAGTGATTCAGGTCTGGTAGACCCACAAAATTCTCAGGACGGGGGTGATGGCTGTGGCCGTTGCCCCCGTTTTCTTTTCAAAAATCGTCCCGCCTCCAACCCGGTCGCATCCAGATTCCCATCGCCTGATTTGAAGAGGACTCCACACTCTTCGTCTTGATCTCCATGGCCTCCATCCGATTGCTGCAGCGCTGGGTCATCGCAAGCCTTTTGCTCGGAGGCTTGGTCGGTGCGGCGGAGATCGATTTCGCCCGGGACATCCAACCCATTCTTTCCGAGAACTGTTACCAATGCCACGGACCCTCAACGACCGGCCGTAAGGGTGGGCTTCGGCTGGACTTGCAAGAGGGCGCCCTCGGCGCGGGCAAGAGCGGCAAGATGGCCATCGTGCCGGGCAAGGCCGAGCAGAGTGAAATCATCCGACGCCTGAGCAGCACCGATCCCGACGTGGTCATGCCCCCGCCGGAGACTGGCAAGAAACCCAGTGCCGATCAGGTCCGCTTGCTCAAGCGATGGATTCAAGCGGGGAGCCGATGGGGACAGCATTGGGCCTTTGTGCCTCCTGCGTTACCGACGGTGCCCAAGCCGCGGAACTGGAAGAGCGGCAATCCGATTGACGCCTTCGTGCTGGCTCAACTGGGTTCCGGAAAGCGCTTGGCGCCACCGGCCGATCCCGGCCGACTAATGCGTCGTTTGTCACTGGATCTGACCGGTCTGCCCCCAACTCCCCAAGAGATCGTTGCCTTCGAGGGCAGATCGACCGATGCGCATTACCTTCAAGAAGTTCAACGCCTCATGGGTTCCCCGCGCTATGGGGAACGCATGGCCACCGACTGGCTTGACCTGGCCCGGTTTGCTGACACCCACGGATTCCAGTCTGATCGCTACCGGCCTGTCTGGCCCTGGCGGGATTGGGTGATCGGGGCCTTCAATCGGCATCTGCCCTTTGATCGATTCGTGCAGTGGCAGGTGGCGGGAGATCTTTTGCCCAACGCCACCCAAGAGCAGCGCCTGGCCACCACATTCAATCGACTGCATCTGCAAAATGAAGAAGGCGGCATCGTCGAGGAGGAGTACCGCGTGGCCTATAACGTGGATCGGGTGAATACCTTTGGGACCGCCTTTTTGGGAATGACCTTCGAGTGTTCCCGATGCCACGACCACAAATTCGACCCCATTTCGCAGAAGGAATTTTATCAGTTCTTTGCGTTTTTCCAGAACATCGATGAGTCGGGTCAAAGCGTGTATTTCGGCGACATCATGCCGGTACCGACACTGCTGTTGAGCACCCCTGACCAGGAGACCAAGCTCAAAGACTTGAATGCCCGGATTCAGGCCGGGGAAGGGAGCCTAAAGCAGTTGACCGAGGCCTCCCGACCTTCCTTTGCGGAATGGCGTTCCAAAGGAGGGGCCAAGCCTCCGGAAGTCTCCGGGGCTGTGGCTCAGTTCTCCTTCGACGGAATGGTTTCAAATGCCTTTCCAAGCACAGTGGGAACTCATCGGGCGCAGCCGTTCGAGGGTCCCCAATCTGTCGAGGGACGTTTCGGCAAGGCGCTGCTGTTGAGTGGCGAAAACGGTGTTTCCATGCCGGGGATTGGTCACTTTTCGCGGGCCGACCCGTTCTCGATGGCCCTGTGGATTCGCCCGGCCATGCATGTGCCTCGCCAGACGGTGATTCATCATAGCTCGGCCTGGATGGATGCCGGTAGTCGTGGCTACGAGATCTTAATGGAAGACGGTCGGGTCGCAGTGGGGTTGCATCACATGTGGCCGGGCAACGCGCTGAAGGTTCGCACCCGGCAGGTTGCTCCCGTTGGTGGCTGGACCCATGTGGCCTTTGCTTATGATGGATCGAGCCGGGCTTCGGGCCTGAAGGTGTACCTCGATGGAAAGCGCGCCGAGGTGGAGGTGGTTCGGGACAACTTGTGGAAGGACATCACGTATGGACAGCCCAACCTGACCATCGGCCAGCGCATGAGGGACTTCGGTTTCAAACAGGGGCAGGTCGATGAGCTTCAAGTGTTTGATCGAACGCTGTCGCCTGTCGAAGTGGCCTTGTTGGCCGGGAGTAAATCACCGGCCGATGAGGATTCTCAATTCGAGCATTTCCTTCTGACCCAGCATGCGCCCCATCGCGAGGCGGTCGAATCGCTCCTGAAACTGCGTCGAGAGCAGAATGCGTTGGTGACCTCGATTCCGGACATCATGGTCATGGAGGAAATGAAGACTCCCAAGCCGGCCTACGTTTTGCGGCGAGGTGCCTACGATCAACCCGGGGACTCGGTGACCCTGGAAACTCCGGCGGCGATGGGGCGACTGCCCGCGGGTGCTCCTCGCAATCGGTTGGGCCTCACCCAGTGGTTGTTGGATCCGTCCCACCCGCTAATGGGGCGCGTCACAGTAAACCGGGTCTGGCAGCAGTTCTTCGGCAAAGGCTTGGTGGAGACTTCTGACAATTTTGGTCTTCAAGGGGCAGCTCCGACACACCGGGATTTGCTGGACTGGCTGGCGGTGAGCTTTGTGCGCGGCAATGAGTCCTTGGGGCTCCGTCCGTGGAATCTTCAGGATCTTCAACGACTCATCGTCACCTCCGACACCTACCGTCAGACCTCGAATGTGAAGCCCAAGGAATGGGCAGAGGATCCCGACAATCGATGGCTGGCCCGGGGTCCGGCCCGGCGGCTTTCCGCAGAGATGCTGCGGGATCAGGCGCTCTTCGCGAGCGGCTTGATGGTCGACAAGGTGGGTGGACCGAGCGTGAAGCCGTATCATCCAGACGGCCTCTGGGAGATGACCATGGGTGGCGGTCACTATCAGTTGGGCAAGGGCGACGATCTCTACCGGCGCAGCCTCTACACCTATTGGAAACGGACCGTGCCCCCGCCTTCCATGATGACGCTCGACGCAGCCGACCGCAGCTACTGCGTGGTTCGACGGCAGGCTACGAGCACACCGTTGCAAGCGTTGGTCCTGTTGAATGATCCCCAGATGGTTGAAGCCTCGCGCCATGTGGCCGGCAGGATGCTTCGCGAAGGCGGCGTGGGGGCCGATCAGCAAGTGCGCTACGCCTTTGCCCTGGTGACCGGCCGCAGGCCCACCAAGGACGAGGTATCCATCATGAGGCGCCTGCTCGAGGAACAGGTGGCCCATTTTCAGAAAGACATCGCTGCGGCCGAACGACTCCTGAAGGTCGGGGAGAAGCCGGTACCAGGAGAGCACCCGCCGGCTCAGTTGGCTGCAGCCACCGTGTTGGCTCAACTCCTCTTCAACCATGACGAGACGGTCATGCGGCGCTGATGACCCGGAAACACAACTCAACCCGTTCTGAACCTCAATCCCCGTGAACTGCCCCCAAGTTGATTTCCGCATGAACCGCCGCGATTTCTTCGGCCGCTTTGGTCTAGGCCTTGGAGGAGTGGCTCTCAGTGGCCTGATGGCGGGCGATGCCCGTGCCGGGGCTGTTGGATCATTCTCCGGCATCTTGCCTGCCGGACACTTGGCGCCCAAAGCCAAGCGAGTCATCTACCTCTTCATGAGCGGCGGTCCGTCGCAACTGGAGACCTTCGACTACAAGCCTGAGTTGGTGAAACGAACCGGAGAGGATCTTCCGGCCAGTGTGCGGATGGGGCAGCGACTGACCGGGATGTCGGCCCAGCAGGCGACGCTGCCGATGGCGGGGTCGGTCTTTAAATTTGCTCGGGCCGGCCAGTCGGGCACGTGGATTAGCGAGTTGCTGCCGTGGACCTCCAAGGTGGCCGATGACCTGTGCGTCATCCGCTCGCTGCACACCGAGGCCATCAACCACGACCCGGCCATCACCTTTTTCCAGACCGGGTCCCAGATTGCCGGTCGGCCCAGTTTTGGCTCGTGGATGAGCTACGGGTTGGGTTCTGCCAATCAGAACCTTCCCGCCTTCGTGGTTCTCATTTCCAAGGACCGTATCGACCAACCCCTGTATTCGCGACTTTGGGGCAATGGATTCCTGCCGAGCCAGCATCAGGGGGTGTTATTTCGATCCGGCAAAGACCCGGTGCTTTATCTTCAGAACCCGGACGGGGTTTCCGGAGAGAGCCGCCGACGTCTTCTGGACCGTTGGGCCGAGATGGAGCATTTGCAGTTCCGTGATTTGGGAGATCCCGAAATCAATGCCCGGGTAGCCCAATACGAGATGGCCTACCGCATGCAGACTAGCGTGCCTGATGTGATGAACTTGTCTGGCGAGCCGGAGAGTGTTTTTGAATTGTACGGACCGGAGGCGAAGAACCCCGGCACCTTCGCGGCGAACTGCCTGTTGGCGCGGCGTTTGGCCGAGCGGGACGTGCGGTTCATTCAGCTCTACCATCCGGGGTGGGATCAGCATGGCGGCCTGCCGGGGGGCATTCGTCGCCAGTGCGCCGATGTGGATCGCGCGTCCTACGCGTTGATCACCGATCTCAAGCAGCGGGGCATGCTGGACGACACCCTGGTCATTTGGGGCGGCGAGTTTGGGCGCACCAATTATTCGCAAGGAAAGCTCACGGCGACGGACTACGGGCGCGACCACCACCCGAGGTGTTTCTCGGTCTGGATGGCGGGCGGTGGCATTCGAGGAGGAGTGAGCCACGGGCGCACTGACGAGTTCGGCTACAACATCGTCGAAGATCCGGTGCACGTTCACGATCTTCAAGCTACAGCGCTCCATCAGTTAGGCATTCACCACGAGCGGTTGACCTTCCGCTTCCAGGGGCGTGACTACCGGCTCACCGACGTTCATGGAAAGGTGATCCAGCCGATCCTCGCCTAGATGTCAGTGACAGTGTGAAAACCACTGAGCCTAGAAACTCAACGAATCACCCATCCGGCTTGAGCTTCTCGGTTGCCCCAACGAATTCTGATCAACTCTGGTGAGCCCTGGACACACTCGGCCTCATCAGGAAGAAGAAAGAAACGCTGGCGCTCATCCGAAAAGAAAACGGATCCGACGATCCGGCAAAACCGCGAAATTCAAACCGGCCACTTCCCGTGAATTCCGGAACGTTGCTGAGACCTACAGAAGCTTCAGCGAATTGGTGGGCCTGGAGGATCTGAATGCTTTTTACTGCGCGTTGGAGGGGGCACGACGCGGACGCCATTGAGCGCTCCCGGTGTGGACCGTGTGCTAACTGCTTAACTCCACGCATTCCCGGTCAAGAGTCCCAAATAGTCCCAGCGAAGGTCCCTCAGTCTTGGCGGTAAAAAAGCTTAGAAAACCACTTGCCTGTCGCTTGATTTCGGACGATTTAAGGGGCGGATTTTTGATCTTTTCGGTTTTCCCTGCCCGGTGCGTGTATCGAGACAGTGTCCCTCGACCTAATCCCTTATACGGGAGCATCAAAGCGGTTTTAAGTGCTACAAAGCCATGCCTCCCTAACAGGAAGGCGGCGAAGCACCCGCTGCTCCCACCTGGTTCCTTCGGTAGAAGGGGCCCGTCTCTAACGGCCATGGTGGGGTTTCTTTCAGGCGGTGGTGCTGGTTGTGTCTCCTAAACGGGCCACTACAGGTACCACCGCCATTTTTATTTCACCTCGAAAAGAGCCCGAAGGTGGTGTGTTAGAGACGTTGGGGAGCCTCAATGTGGCAGCGACGTTCCGGAAGCAATGGAAAGTGGCCGGTTTGAAATCCACGGTTGTAGCGGGATGTTAGGGGAGGCGCTGTTTTCAGTGAGTTGACCTTCAGGATCCGTTGTCCCCGACGGCCAGTGGCTCCCAGCAACCGGGAGTTCCCATTGCCTTGAAGGCCTGGATGACCAGAAGTTTGGAATGTGGGAACGACAAGCTCGCCTGCGATGAGAAGTCTCCGCACTTTCGATACGTACCCCCCCCGGAAAACTTGGATTTTATGCGGTTTCTCAACTCCTTGACGCAACCTTGACCCTTCTCACGACCACCGGAGCAATTGCCGTCGATCTCTGGGATCAATCTCGGTGGGGGCAAGAAACCTCCAAGCCGCTTCCCCATCTTGGAAGCGCGTGCTGCCCACTGAAAGTAGCTAGGAACCAGCTTACCCCAGTTTTCACGCCGTCGCTGACATCACGGTGAGGGTCGCTTCAATGTGAAAGTACCACTGTCAAAACGGCTTTCGTAGGTCGCGTTGAACTCATCAGATCGGATGGTTCCGGCCGTATTGATTTTTAACCCTAAGACCCGCTTAGAACCTTGGAATCGAAAGGAGTCCCCCTCGTGGTCCCCATGAATAGGGGTTTTGAAAGTTCCGGAATGCTTGCCCCATCCCGCGTGAAAATAGGCTGCAAACGCATGGGTTCCCTGGGAGATCAGAACGGCATGCAGCGGTCCGCCGTGGGCGTTGTTGGTGTTCTGCCAAGTGCCAACCCAGCGACCGGACACCCCGTCGGTTGACATGGATGGAGCGGTACTCCAGCGAGATTCAAACGAAGAACATCCGCAAACAGTCAGTGCCAAGACTGAAGCCAGAGCCCAACTGGAAGTCCGAAGTTTCATGGAATTTGAGAATCGCCGCCGCTCATCGGAAGACAAGCGGCGGCGGAAGTTTCTTGGTAAAAGAGGCGAGTTATTTCACCCGGGCCAACAACCAACCCTGAAGATCAGCGATCGGGATACGTTCCTGCTTACCGTCATCGCGATGACGCAGGGTGACCGTGTTGAGCAATTCGGGCTTTTCTCCCAGCGTATCGAAATCGATTGTGATGCAATAGGGCGTTCCAGCCTCGTCTTGGCGGGCGTAGCGTCGACCGATCGCGCCACTGTCGTCGTAGAAAGCCATCATCTGTCCCCGTAGCAACTGAAAGACCTCTCGGGCCTTGGCTACGAGTTCCGGCTTGTTCTTCAAGAGAGGGAAGACACCCACCTTCACTGGAGCCACCCGGGGGTGGAATTTCATGACCGTGCGAGTCTCGATCTTACCCTTCTCGTCGGTTGAAGAGGTCTCCTGGAAGGCGTTGGAGATCAGAGCCAGAATGAGTCGGTCGACGCCTGCCGAAGGCTCGATGACGTGGGGGATGTACTGTCCCTTGGCCAGTCCCTCCGCGTCCTCCTTCGCCTCCAGTTCAGCGCGTTCTTGAGACACGCCCGACTTCGTCATGTACTTGAAGCGGGCAGAGAAATACCGAGCCGAAATATCGGTTTGTTTTTCTGGAGTTAGCTTCCCCCAAGCCGTGCGCAGTTCCTCATCGAATATCCCCATCAACTTTCCGGAGTGCCGTTCATGTTGGCTCAAATCGAAATCGCTTCGGGCAGCGATCCCCTCCAACTCATCACCCTTCACCTCGCCTGACTCATCGCGCTTGCTGAACGGGAACTTGTACAGGATGTCCGTGCAAGCGCGAGCATAGTGAGCCAACTCATCTGGAGTCTGGTGGTGGAAGCCTAGAGTTTCCCGTGACAGTCCGATTCCCTCATAGAAGCGGACCCGTTCCTCGACCCAGTACCGGTGCCAAGCCTGCCAGCCCCAATTCGGCTGAGGTTCACCGGGATGGCCTGTTTCCCCCACCGTCGCCACACATCCATGGATCGCCTCGGTCACCTCATCGGGCTTGATAAAGAACTCCAGCTCCATTTGTTCAAACTCCCGTGAACGGAAAATGAAGTTACGAGGAGTCACCTCATTTCGGAACGCCTTGCCTATCTGGCCGATACCAAACGGAACCTTCTGCCGTGAGGTGTCGTGAACATTTTTGAACTGAGCAAAAATGGCCTGAGCTGTTTCAGGGCGAAGGTACGCGATATTTTCCTCCGACTGGATGGGCCCCACGTAGGTCTGAAGCATCAAGTTGAACGGCCGGGGATCCGTCAGCTGCGCCCCATTCTCCGGATTGAAGCGCGTCGAATTTTCCACCTTTTCCGCTCGCTCCCCCATCAGCGCCGCCTGATGGATCCCCCGCGAAGCGTAGAATTGAGAAGCCACATTTCTCGCGCTTTCCGGAGGTTTCCCAGCAAGGAGGAGCACTGAAAACGGCTCGATGCTCTCCTTTCCAGAAGAGGAATCCTTGGCTCCTGAGAAGTAAAAAACCTGACCGGACTGCGGCTCGATTTGATCCGCCCGGAAGCGTTTTTTCGTCAGCAGACAATCGCACATGGGATCACTGAAAGTATCCACGTGCCCGGAGGCCTTCCAGATTTGAGGAGACATGATTATGGATGCCTCAAGCCCCACCACATCGTCCCGGAGGCGAGTCATAGACGTCCACCAGAGCTCCTTAACATTCCGCTTCAACTCCGCTCCGAGCGGCCCGAAGTCCCAGAAACCATTGATACCCCCATAGATTTCCGACGACTGGAAAATGAACCCCCGTCGTTTGCACAAGCTGACGATCTTTTCCATCAGCGGATTTTCTTTCGCATCGGCCATAAACTTAAATTCACTTTCCGCCACCCTGCCAGAGAGTGTCACGATCTAAATAAAATACAAAGTGACAGGTTCAAAGTTATTGACGTGGAAGAGGATGTGGATAGTTTTGGGGGATGAGGTTGGCGCGGATTAAGGGGCAGGAGGGGAGGAGTGCTGTATACCACTGCATTTCGCGGACGGTGGGTGGGGAGAAGCTTTTGAATGAGGCGTGTCGGGAGAAGATGTCTGAGATTCTGATGTCGCTTTCGGCGTTCTGCGGGCTGGAGGTGATTACCTACTGCATGATGGCCAATCACTTTCATTTGCTAATCCGGGTGCCGGAAGTCCGTGAGGTGTCTGATAGGGAGTTGCTGGACCGGGCAGAGGGGTTTTACGGAAAAAAGGGGCTGTTGAGCTCATTGGCGCGGGAGGGAATTGAGCAGAGAGGGAGGATTGATCGGCACGTGCGGGAGACGTTGTTGGGACGGATGGGGGAGGTGTCGGTGTTTATGAAGGAGTTCAAGCAGCGCTTTAGTCGGTGGTTTAACCGGCATTCTGAGCGCTTCGGGACGCTGTGGGCGGAGCGCTTCAAGAGTGTGCTGGTGGAGGATTGCTCGAAGGCGGTGCAGACGATTGCGGCCTACATTGATTTGAATCCGGTGAGGGCGGGTATAGTGGAAGATCCGAAGGAGTACCGGCATTGCGGC
>Ga0255131_1000559_pt1 | contig 11911 bp, 5 predicted proteins | sample Law_Yuk_RepC_8d_FD_188554 | JGI IMG/M metagenome (GOLD analysis project Ga0255131, IMG submission 188554) | Freshwater microbial communities from St. Lawrence River, New York, United States - Law_Yuk_RepC_8d | ecosystem: Environmental > Aquatic > Freshwater > River | place: USA: New York... | reverse complement strand
ACATGATGGACTGCATGATAAGCAATTCGGAACTTTGCTTGAGGCCCCTCCGTAAGACATTTGGATCACCGCTGTTAAACCCCAATGCTAAGATACGTTTAGACTTTCCATTGCCCGTTTATGAGACCCCTCCGCGGTCGGGGGCTGGTTGATTCACCCACCCGCCGAAGAAAATGCTGTTTTGTTTACAGCTTTTAAAAAGTTGCCAAATTTCTGAAAAACAAAAAGCACCCTAAATGATTTAGGGTGCTTTTTTAAAGATTAATACAAAGATTTTTATATATGTTTACAATTATAAACCCTTCGTTTTTTAAGGGTGTAACAAGCGATTTTATACCCTGGTTTATTCCACCATCAGCTTTTGGGTATGGTATTTCTCTTCTGTTTGAATGGTGATAAAATACACACCTGGCAACAACCCGTTGATTGTGGTTTTTTTACTGATATCTCCCAGAAGAACGACCCTTCCGATGGCGTCGATAATCTTAAAATTACCGGGTTCTGCAGTTTCTATCGTGAAGTTGCCTTGGCTAGGGTTAGGATATATAAGGGTCTCTGCGCCCGTCTCATGATTTAGCACCACGCAGGGTTCACTGTATTTGAAGCTTCCGTCTTCATCCATCATCTTCACACGATAGGCAGCCATGTTTCCAAGGATTGATTTGTCAATGAATTCATAGGTCTTTGTGGTTAGGGAATTACCTGCGGCAGGAACTGTTCCAATGTTATGGTATGTTTTGCCATCAGTGCTTCTTTCAACCTCAAATTGTTTGCTGTTTAATTCTGTAACCGTTGCCCAACGAAGCAAATTACCCTTGTTTTCGTTGGCATGACAATTAAAATAAAGCAGGGTTACGGGCAGCGCCTGAATATCATCACCTAGGGCGAACGGAGAGAATGTGCCGGTGTAGCCGGTATAAGTAAATGAAGTAGCAGTGGATGAGGAAGTTCCTGTTTGTTTTACCCATCGGGTTCCATAGTGAAAGAGTTTAGCCGTTGTAATGGTGCCGGTTACTTCACCTGAATTCCAGTTAAACAGAAAATCCACACCCGATCCGGTATTGGAATTGGTTTTATTAATGTTCCAGGTTCTTTTTACGTGAGGCTGCGTCATAACAGTGCCGGATGAGGACCCGTTTTCATACACCTCATCTACCACCAAAACGCTAAAGTCGTCCGCTGTTGCGTTTTTATTGGCGATAGTCACCGGGTTATAAGCTGAATTTCCCACCGGATAAAGTGTACTTGCGCCACTCGCCACATTCATCTTTAACCTACCAGTGCCGTTGGTTTTGACATATCTATCTGCACTACAACCACTTATTGTGGAGACTGTCAGTGTATTGTTTCCTAGAATCATATCCTTAGTTGTACTGTAGAATTTGACAAAATTTACTGATATACTACTTGATAATATTAAATCATTGACCGCGTCATGTGCTATTGCAAAGGAACTATTAATGGGTACATCATTTATATTCCAGTTTGATGCAGTGGAAAAATCGGTGGACGAAGATCCTTTCCATAGAATCTCAGTCCATTGTGCATACAATGTTAAATTAGAAACAGTTGAATATGTGGCACCAACTGAGTATGATGTACCACTGCCATTTGAATTGGTATTCCATCCAGTAAATTTATAACCATCCCGGACCATGCTACCGTCAGATGCTATGGTTTGGGCTGTAGAATAAGTCCCCCCGGCAGGTTGAGTGCCCCCGGTATGACCATTGCCAACATATGTAAGGGTATACTGACCTGCACTAAGTGCAGTAAAAACAGGAATTAAGGTTACATTCCCGGTTACTGTAAATGAGTATGGATTTGATGAAGACGCTGTTCCGGTACCGCCTGAAACATAGTCCCATCTCGTGAAAGAATATAGATTGCTGGGAACGGCTGTTAAAGTAAGTGTTGTACCTGATTCGTATACATCGCCATAAATGGTACCGCCGTTAATGGTTCCGTTACCTCCCGAGGAACTATTTACCTTAACAATGTAGAGTGTTTTACTCAATTCCGATTCAATCGCACCTCTGGTTGGTGCTGTATTTGACCTTGTTTGCCCCACCTGGTCTGTCGCCACAAGTTGATTGGAAGCACTGGTTCCTGTTAAATCTACCCAGGATGTGCCGTTGTAGTAGGCAATAGCAGGACTGATATTGTTGTTGTTGGAAAATCGCGTTGGTGTCCCCTTATTGCCGGCAATAGAGACAAATGAACCGGACTTTAGCGTAGGCGCAACAGATCCTTTATTTTCAAACAAAAATGGGCGGAATATCTGATCCCCAATTTCATTTCCACTATTATTGGTAATCTTCGACAGTATCCCACCGGAAAAGATGGTGTTGTTAGAACCATCTGCACTGCCAGTGTAATTGACATTATTTGAGGTTGTTCCCATCCCACCGGGCAAACTAGCGTGATGTATGGAATTATACATTCTAACATTTCCTTGAACAGAATGCGCTACAACATCATCTAAAACAAATCCTGTAGGTGCCGTAACACTACCGGTCGTTCTGCGGTAGTTATGTGCAAAAAGTGAATTTACAATATAAACATTACCATTGTTGTTTCCAATAGCACCACCGTTATTATTGCCAAAGGCAACATTTCCGGTGGCAGTGCTGTTAATAAAGTAAATTGTACCCATATAACAGTTTATCGCCCCACCGATTTCCGTACTTTGATTATTGGAAAGCGTTGAATTATTAAAATACATTATTGAACCTGACTGACATTCTGCTGCACCACCGCCACCGTTGGATATGGTGGATCGATTTTCAATCATTGTACTATTCTCAACATATGCTTTGGCTGAACCGGTATTAATGATACCTCCACCATAGTTGGCCGCATTGCGCCTGATGTAAGAATTATTTAAAAAAAGCACACCAGCGTTGTAAATACCTCCGCCACCAGTAGACGATAATGAATTTGATACAGTACAATTATTTAGCTTTATTACATTGGTAGAAGATATATTAATTGCTCCACCATCTGACGTACTCCCCCCTTTAATGGTAAGGTTATTGATTGTGATTGTCTTGGAGCCGCTAAAAGTAAAAACACGAAATGCAGAAGGTGATACACTATATATTCCCAAATTATCCAAACCCGGTACCGGTACGCTGATGGTATAGCCGTTTCCATTAATAACCAGGTTTTTTGAAATGGCAGTTACCGCAGTAGCGATTATATCACAGTTTACATTAATGGTATCACCATCTGTTGACGCAGTAATCGCATTTGTCAATTCGGTGAAAGTACATGCCTGGTATGCCGTCTTGGTCCATTTAGCGTATAAAGTTACATTCGCTGCCGCAGAATACGTTCCCCCTTCTGCATAATTGGTTCCGCTGCCATTTGAAGCGGTATTCCAACCTGAAAAAACATAGCCATAACGAACAAGCGTACCTTTTGTAGCAACGGTTTTGGAGCCGTAAAATGTAGTTACTGACGGCGCTACTCCACCTGTATTGCTGTTGCCGTCATAGGTAATGGTATAGGTAACACAAGAACCCGAGCAGGTTATGGTATGCGAAGCCGGTGTTGTGGTAGAGAATGGTTTAAGTGTGTATAATGCTGCATTGGAACCGGTCAAGGTTAGACCCGTGATATAGGAAACATCGCTGTATGTGCCTGCGGGAGTTAAGTTGGTAATGGTAAACACAGGAGTGCCGGTAGGGGTGGACAGGCCCAATGAGGTAAGATTTACCGCAGTGCCCGAGCCATCAACTATCGTATAGGCGATATTTAAGTTACCAAATGAGCTTGAACCCCCAGTGGTTACTTTAACATATAGCGGAGAAGGTGCGGTTTCCAGATCAACAAGTATGGGCCTTTCACCCGTTGCTTTAGACCATACTGTGTTTCCAAAGCCGGATGGTAGCGTTGTGCCGCTTGTTGGGGATGTTGGAGTAACTGATGTATATGAATTTAATGCTGATGCAATAGCACCGGCACCTGCAGTAGATTGTGTTGTATAAATCCGTCTGAAAGTTCCGCCGGTTGATGCATATCCAACTAAACCACCAAATGAAGCATTAGATACTGCGCTGCCCCAGGAATAACAATCTTCAAATGTGCAACCTGCAGTGAATACAACCCCGATTACCCCGCCGGTACCGTAATAGAAACCATAGGTTCCCGATATTAATGAACCTGTTGTAAATGATTTACTCACTGTACAGGCCAACTGGGTTCCTGTTGCTTGAGTGTGAGAGAGTGGAAGAAGGGTATTTATGCCTACATCGCCAACCAATCCGCCAATTGCCAGATTATTCGTGTAAGATCCGGCGGTGCTCACATTCACAGTGCTGTATGACTTGCTTAGGTTCATGGTTCCATTGTTTTGGCTTCCCACTATGCCACCTGCAAAATAGAATTTTTGACGGTCACCGTTAGTGCTATTGTCGGTTCCATTGTTATTAGCCGATGAGATATTTCCTGATGACCATACACCTTCAATGGTTGAAGTATAGGCAGAGCTAGAATATCCTGAACTCAATCCGGAATTTCCCACATTACCCACCAATCCACCAATGCGGTATTCGGAGCCGGTGGTTCCGGCGGCGGTAGAGTTGGTTTGAATATCGATATTGGTTATGCCAAGGTTTCTGACGGTGGCCCCTTGAAATTGGCTAAACAAACCCAGGTTGTTTTTGGTGGAGGTACCTCCGCTGTTTCGGATATTCAAGCCATCGATAATGTTGCCTAAGCCATCAAAAACCCCGGCGAATGTGATGTCGAAAACACTGTTCGAGTACGTTTGGGTAAGTGTAATGTTACTGCCAAGCGCCGCTCGGGTTGAACCGGAAGCAGATGCCATGGCAGTGGAAAGCGCTGATAGCGAATTGTATACGGTGTAAGTAGTGTTGCCAATTCGCAAAAGTGGACTCAAACCCGAAAGCTGAATTTTACTTCTGCTTCTTTGTACCAAGGCGTAATAAGTGCCCCCAGTAGGATTGGTTGTAGCATTCGATCCACCATAATATAAATTTAAGCCGGCTGCTGATCCGGAGGCTGTTATTGTATTATTGATGGTTATATTGCCAGATGTGCTTAATGTCAAAGTTTGATTGGTTGTCCAACTTATGGCTCCTGAAACAGTAATAGAGCTTGCTCCACCAACCGTAAGGCTGTTTCCTGATAAATGACCATTAACAACACTAACATTGATGTCTGCATTGCCCCCACTGATTGTGATGGTGTTTCCGCTTAGACTCCAGTTGGAGCCCGATGTGCCAGTTTGGCCTGTAGTGCTTAATGTTAAAACCTGTCCAAAAGCATTGGAAATTGGCAGGAACATTAGAATAACAAATTTTAAGGAATTCTTAATTTTATAGTACATGGTTGGAGGGTTTTTAGCTACGAAGTAATTTTAGTGATATTATATTTTCCGTCTACATCGCGTTGTAGCGAGCGATGATCCAGAATGAAGTAAGTGAAACATGGGAAATGGAAATATTGATATTCAAAGCAAAATTACCCTGCTTATGACAGCCCGACCAACCCTGCAAGCATGGCATTATTTCAAGAGCAATGTGCTATTTTTTAATGATAATTTTAATTTATCGCATATGTGACATTTCTTTGTGATTGTTAAAAATACGCTCTATTGAAATCCATGCATTCAAAAAAACTCCTTATCCTTGCCGCCTGTCTGTGGATGTTACCGGCTTGGGCTCAGCTGAGGGACACCATCCTTTATTCAATGATTTCCAGGCCATTTTATTACAATGTGCTGAAAGCAGGTGACGGCAAAATTTATGCAGGCACATCAGAGGGGGTTCATCAATACGACGGAACGACAATGTCGAAACTTGACAACCGGATAGGATACCTGACACTGGACAACAAAGAATTGCCCATTATTGACCCTGACGGAATAAAGTACCACAACCAGACCACCTATAGCCGAATGCTTCCATTTTCTTCAGAGAGCCGGGACGAGTACCATGCCGGGACGGAAGACTTTTTCTACATCACTTCCGGAGGTAAAATGCACATCTACGAGATCCTGCCCTTCGATCACCGTTACCGAAACCACAGCGTGAGAACCGCATCCCGGAATTTTGTAGGAACCTACTCTGGCATCTACTACCGGGGATACAAGCTGGCCAGCGCGCGATTTCCTGGCTTTACGGACGGCCGCATACGCGAAATAAATGGAAAGGCTTTCATCTGCTACAGCTCCCTGCTCATCGCCGATCTCCGGGCTGGCGACAGCTTGCCATTAGGAAGACCAGATCTGCCAAAAGGATATACTTCTGACTGGGCGAGTGATATATTGTACTCAAAGTACCATAAACAATACATCGTATCTGCAAAATCAGAGCTGATGGCCATAAATGAAGCGCTCACCAAAGCCCATTCCTTGTTCAAAGTTAAAGAAAAAGACGCCGAAGTGACAATGTTGGGAGAAAACCGCGGCTCTGTGTATTTCGCGGCCGGAAAAGCCTTCATGTCAATCAATCCGACAACCAAAAACACCAAGGTAAACTTTACGCTTACAGAACCCATCCTTGATGGATATATAGGCAATCTAAGCAACTACCTGCTGTGCAGTGATGGTTTGTATGCTGTGAATGCCGACGGCTCCTATAAAAAGCTTACCACATTAAAAAAAGCCCACACACTGCAGCACCTGGGCGGTTCAGACTTTGTCATCGCCACCGATGCGGGGTTGTATCGGTATAACACCGCTTCGAACAAATTATCGGAACTCATCAAGGGTGTAGAATTTAACCGCAGGGGGCTCTACCTCCAAGGCGACAGTCTCTTTGCCGGCAGCATTGACGGCCTGTATGTGCTGGATGCAAGATACCTCGACCAGCTTGCCGACAGAACCATTAAAATGGCTGGGGGAAACCAGCCCGTACCATACAGCATCATCACATTGATTGTGACCCTGATTTTATTTGTGGCTATACTATCCTATCTGCTTTACCGCTTGCGTCACCGACTCAGGTCCATCAAACAGGAAATGCCAGAAGGTGCAGTTAACAGAACCACCCGTGAAGATGTAGAAACATTCATTAAAGAAAACCTGGCACAGGCGAGCTTAAAATCTATCGCAGAACGTTTTCAAACCAACAATGCGGTAATTTACGAACTGCTTGCACCTGAAAAACCCGGTGCCTATATCAACCGGCTCAGGATGGTGCAGGTAAGACGGCTCCGAAAGGAAAACAAATCCGCCAAAGAGATTTCGCAACTCACAGGTTTCAGTGAATATTATGTGCGGAAGGTTTGGAATAAGAAGGTGGGTTAGGGGAGAATATCAAACATAGCCCGGGGTTTAAACCCCGGACTATGTTTGATAGGCCCATATTAATGGGAATACCATCAGCGCATTGAAATTTTGCTATAACCGCCATGTACCAGATATTCTTGGGTTCGACCACCTTCAGGGTCGTAAACATCTTTCGCCGTTCCGGCTACAGATATTTGACCCCGCCGGGGTCATGCAATCCCAAGCATATCCTGTGGTTTGGAATAAGAAAGGGGCGGCCCCATAGCCCACGGTTGAAACCGAGGGCTATGGGGCAACAAAAAAGCCCCGTTTCCGGGGCTTTTTTGTGGTTTTAAATTCCTTTAGATAATCAACATGGCATCGCCATAGCAAAGGAAACGGTATTTTTCCTTCATGGCTTCCTGATAAATATGGGTCATGAATTCATGGCTCGTGTAGGCACAGGCCATCATAAATAGCGGACTTTCCGGCTGGTGCAGGTTGGTTATGAATGCATTGGCAATGCTAAATTCATGGGGAGGAAAAATGAACTTATCGGTCCAGCCTTCGCTCGGGTTGAGGGTTTTGGTGGAGCTAACACTGCTCTCCATAGCCCGCATTACCGATCCACCAACAGCAACAACGCGCTTGCGCTTGGTGATGGATTCGTTGACCATGTCAACCGCATCCTGGCTGATGTTGTAGTATTCGCTGTCCATCTTGTGCTTGGTAAGGTCTTCTACTTCCACCTCCCTGAATGCACCCAGACCAAGATGCAGGGTTATTTCTGCAAATTTGATTCCTTTGATTTCCAAACGCATCAACAGCTCACGGGTAAGGTGAAGCTGAGCAGCAGGAGCGGCTACAGCGCCCACATATTTGGCAAACTGACTTTGGTACCAGCCTTCATCTTCAGGCATTACCGGTCGGTTGATATACTTGGGTATTGGGGTTTCACCCAACTTTTTGATAACCCTTGCAAAGGCTTCATCATCGCCATCAAAAAGGAAACGGATGGTACGCCCTCTAGAAGTGGTGTTGTCCACTACCTCAGCCACCAGGTCATCATCGCCAAAATACAGTTTATTGCCAACGCGGATTTTACGGGCTGGATCTACCAAAACATCCCACAGACGCAGGTCGTGGTTTAGTTCACGCAGCAGAAATACTTCTATTTGCGCACCTGTTTTTTCTTTTTGACCGTACATGCGGGCTGTAAACACCTTGGTGTTGTTTACAACGAACACGTCATCTTCATCAAAAATATCCAACACATCGTGAAACATCTTGTGCTCGATGGTTTTTTCTTTCCTATTAACCACCAATAAGCGGCTCTCATGACGGGTTTTGAGGGGTTCCTGCGCAATGAGTTCTGCAGGTAGTTCGAATTTAAATTGACTTAATTTCATAGGGTAATATTATCCCGAAATTGGGGTGCGAAATTAATATTATTTAATACAAAAGTCAAGTAAAATAACAGGAAGGCCTACAGCAAGGCCTTTCAGGGGAAACGAACTGCGTAAAAGCGGTTATTTAAAGGGTGAAATTTGGCGATACCACCAGGTCTTTTGTGCCGTGCGAATAATCGTAAAATCCACGTCCTGATTTAACACCTAAATCGCCTGCCGTAACCATATTTACGAGCAGATTGGAAGGTGCATATTTTGGATTTTTAAATCCATCGTGAAGCACGTGCAAAATGGCCAGGCATACATCCAAACCGATAAAATCGGCCAGCTGAAGCGGTCCCATCGGATGGGCCATACCCAGCTTCATGATGGTGTCTATTTCTGAAACACCGGCAACGCCTTCTTCCAGCGACAAAATTGCCTCATTAATCATGGGAATAAGCACCCTGTTGGAAATAAATCCGGGATAATCCTTTGTTGCAGCAGGCACTTTGCCAATGGCTTTGCTCAATTCAGTAATGCTTGCCAGGGTTTCTGCGCTGGTTTTATAGCCGCCGATAATTTCCACCAGTTTCATTACCGGAACGGGATTCATGAAGTGCATGCCAATTACCTTGTCGGGCCTGCTTGTTACAGAACCAATTTTGGTGATGCTGATGGAAGAAGTATTGGAAGCCAGAATACATCCGGGGTGGGTAAGGCTATCCAGTTGTTTAAAAATGTTCAGCTTGATTTCCAGGTTCTCTGTGGCTGCTTCAATCACCAGATCAGCGTGTTCTACGCCGTTGGCTATGCTGGTATGGGTATTGATATTGGCCAAGGTAGACGCCTTCTGGTCCTCAGTAAGGGTGCCTTTTACAACTTGTCTGTCTAAATTTTTACCAATGGTAGCAAGGGCTTTTTCGATAATCTCAGGCTTCACATCAATCAAGGCAACCTGATAACCATTTTGGGCAAAAACATGGGCGATGCCATTTCCCATGGTACCACCACCAATCACAGCAATATTCTTCATAAGTTGGGGCAAAAGTAACCCAAAGCAATGGAATTTCTGTGTTGCCGTCAATGCGGTAACTTTGCATGGTGATTGTATTTCCAAAAATATTACTGGCCTCCAAGAGTCCGAGGCGTTTCCAAATCTTTACAGAAGCAGGTTTTTCGTTTGGTTTGGTGAATATTGAAGCAGACGAATCATTCCCTTCCTACCTGGTGCGCGAAGGGGTATGTGAGTATTTGGCAGCCCACAAAGCCAACCATTTTCAGGAGGATTACCAGGGCAATATTCTGGTTACCGCCGACACCATCGTTTGCCTGGGAGAACAGGTATTGAACAAGCCTGAAAACCGGGATGAAGCCATTGAAATGCTGAAGGCCCTGAGTGGCCGAACCCACGAGGTTTTTACGGGGGTATGTATTCGCAATGCCGAGCAATCGCTGGTTTTTCACGAACGCAGTGAGGTGGAATTTCACCCCTTGAGCCAAAAAGAAATTGAATATTATGTTGACCACTTTCAACCCTATGATAAGGCAGGCTCCTATGGTGTGCAGGACTGGATGGGCTATATTGGCGTAAAGCGAATTTCGGGCTGTTTTTACAACGTAATGGGCTTTCCCATGTCGCGCTTTTACCGTGAACTCCAGCGATTTCTGCTTAATGCTGATTAATGATCACCCCTAAGTAGCTGAAGGGAGCCTTTGTAATAGTGATTTTTGCCCTTGTAGTCTTTTATTTCCAGCAATACCACATAAACACCTTCCGGAACTGGCTGTCCTTGGTATAATCCAGTCCATGGCTTGCTTTCCCTTGTTTCGTATATTTTTTCGCCCCAGCGCGAATATATTTTCATGGAATACCATTTTATCCCCATCCCCTGCGGTCCGAAGCCGTCATTCAGGTTGTTGCCATCCGGCGTAAAAGCAGTAGGCACATGCTGGGTGTACATGTATTGAATAACAATTTGTTTGGAGAAGGAATCCTTGCAGCCAAACATGGTGCTCACGTATTGGGTAATGGTGAAAATACCGCTATCGGGCAAGGCTTTTGTGAAGTTCCGTAGATTGGTAGAGAACCCTGTGCTAAACTTGTACCAAACGGTATCTGCTCCTGTGCTTTGGTCTGTGAAGGTGATGTTGGGATTGACGATGGTACCCTGATCCGGATCGTTGCTGAACAAGGGCTTTGGCTTGGGGTTCACCGTTGTGGAACGAGAACCGCTGTAAACACATCCTGGCAAGGTTGTAAAGTTTAACCTGGTGGTGTAATTGCCAGCTATTTTGTAGCGATAACCCGGGTTGCTGACGGGGGATTTTATTCCATCACCAAATTCCCATTGAATGGCTGTGGGGGCAACGCCTGATCGGGATAAATTGGTAAACTGACTGGTTTCCTCCAAACACACATCACTTACTGTATAATCAACAATAACCTTGTCGAATGCGGTGTAGGGCTGTGTTAGTGAGTCTTTACATCCTTTATCCGAGGTATGCCTTAGGGTTGCAAAACCATTTCCGGCCGGTGCAAAGGTCCGTTTCACCGGGCTTCCTGTTGCGTCTGCAGAGCCTGTAAAGCGCCATTGGGCGACGCCCATACTGCCTGTAATGATAGTGCTTTGATCGGTAAATACAAGGCTATCGTCCTGGCAAGGGTTTTTTACGGCGAATGCCACCAGAGGCTTTGGATTTACAATAATGTTGGCCGTTGAATCACGAACACATCCGCTGTCTGTTCGCACAGAAAGCCTTACCTGATAGGTACCGGGGGTTTTGTATATGTGGCGGAAGGACGCCCCTGCAAGGCTGTCGCCATCTCCTGTGAACCATTTAAACAACTTAGGTGTGCCAGTGCCATATACAGAAGCCAAACTTCTAAGAGAATCCCCAAAACAGTGGTTATTTACAGCAAATACCGGCCAGGCGGCAGGGAACACTTTGACAGGAGCTGAAATGCTGTCCTTGCATCCTTTATCTGAAGTAAGTAACAGGGTTACTGTATAATTTCCCGATGAAAGATAGGTATGGACGGGCGCTGCAGTGGCAGCTGTGGTGCCATCTCCGAAGTTCCACCTGTAATTACTTATTGTACCTTGCGGAATTCCAGAGACAGATTTAAACACCTGGGGCAAATTAAGGCATGCTGCAGCAACCGAGAAGGATGGTTTGGGCAATGGAAACACCCTGGCAGAATCCTGTTTGGATGCTTTACACCCATGAATGGTTTCTATGGCGAGAGATACAGGATGGCTGCCCCACGACGGTATGATAT
>Ga0255131_1000554_pt1 | contig 11993 bp, 15 predicted proteins | sample Law_Yuk_RepC_8d_FD_188554 | JGI IMG/M metagenome (GOLD analysis project Ga0255131, IMG submission 188554) | Freshwater microbial communities from St. Lawrence River, New York, United States - Law_Yuk_RepC_8d | ecosystem: Environmental > Aquatic > Freshwater > River | place: USA: New York... | reverse complement strand
TGCTACCTTGCTGCTTGAGAGCTTTGATTTTTTGAGCGACTTCTAAGTGGAAGGGTGATCTTGCTTTGGCATCATCACCCACCCAAAACTCAAACAAATCTCCCAAAATAAACAAAGCCTCATGGGTGCGAGCCTCTTTTTCTAGAAATTCAAAAAACCTCTCTGCCGTTCTAGGCATCGATGGCGTTAAATGAAGATCAGAAATGAACAGAGCGCTCGCGTGCATGATCACTCTTCTAAGATAGTTGCTGTGATGATGGTGACATCTTCTTTAGGCACATCTTGGTGAAACCCTGAGCTACCAGTCTTCACTTGGCGAATTGCATCGACCACATCCATGCCTTCAGTCACTTCGCCGAACACGGCATAACCCCAACCTTGTGAAGTTGGTGCTGAGAAGTTTAAAAAAGCATTGTCAACAACGTTGATAAAAAACTGTGAGCTGGCTGAATGAGGGTCGCTGGTTCTGGCCATCGCTACGCTGCCACGTGTATTTTGTAAACCATTGTCAGCTTCGTTTTCAATCGTGGCTTTGGTTGGCTTTTGTTTCATGCCAGCAGTCATGCCACCGCCTTGAACCATGAAGTTAGCAATCACGCGATGAAAGATCGTGCCGTCGTAATGACCAGAACGAACATAGTCTAGAAAGTTCTCAGTCGATTTAGGCGCTAATTCATCATTCAAAGTCAATGTGATGTTGCCCATGCTGGTATTTAATTGCACTTTTGCCATGCTACGTCCTTCTCCATGTAATGAGGGATTGAGTCCCGGAGTTTAAAAATAAAAAAACTAAAAAAATGAGTGTGTTACTAATAATTACTTAAGAATGTCTTCAGCCAGTTTCATTTTGCGGCGACTATCGATCAATCTGCGATCAAGTTGCACTGCCTTGCCATAAGATCTTGAAGCCAAGCGTGTATAGACATCGCCCAAGTTCTCTAAAGCAGTTGCAAAGCTGGGTTGAACCTTGAGAGCTAGCTCTAAATACTCTTTGGCTTGATCAAGATCGCCGCTTTGGGCTTCAAGCACCGCGAGATTGTTGTACGGCTCAGGTAACTCTGGGAACTGTTGAGTGATTTCTAGAAGTGTCTTTTTCGCCAAATCAATTTGACCCATTTCAATTTGGATTCTTGAGCGCACAAAACGTAACTGCACGTTGCGTGGGTTAACTCCTAATTCTTTATCAATCGCCACAATGGCTTCTGGCAATTTCTTGCTGGTGATCAGGTTGTAAATATCTTCGGGAATTGCATTTTTATTCTTTGGCTCAGGCACTCTTTGTAAAACAATGAAGGGTGTGGCCAATGAGGGTTGCATCTGCGCCGATTGAACAGCGCTTGGATTATTTTCAAAGGGGGATGGGTTTGATTTGGCGGCAATGTCTGAACGGCTGACTTTGGGTGCAGTCAGGCCGGTCGTTGGCGCGACCGTTTGAGCCATCGCTGCCTGAGCTGAGATAAAACAAAGAACCCCGAGGGCCAGTTGCTGCAGGGAAGGACTTTTCTGGAAAAGCATTTTCATAAAACGGGCCCGGGATCGAAGGAATAGGGTGATTTTAAAGCAGATACGACAACGAATTAGCTATACTCAACAATCAGTCTAACAAATCGCCAGACCTCTGGAGTATTTCTAAGATATTGCCTTAAATAACACCGTAATGAAAGTGATTTCATTAAAATCACGCCATAACAAATACCGAACCATCTACAGAAATCAAAAGAACTTAAAAGAACCATCACGCTTTTATATGCTGCATATTTTTAACACCCTGACGCGCCGTAAAGAAACATTCAAGCCCATTGAGCCAGGCAAAGTAAAGCTCTATGTTTGTGGCATGACTGTTTACGACTTTTGTCACATTGGCCATGCGCGGGTGATGGTGGTGTTTGACATGGTGCAGCGTTGGTTAAGAGCCTCTGGCATGGAGGTGACTTATGTCAGAAACATCACAGACATTGACGACAAAATCATCAAGCGTGCGGTAGAGAATAAAGAGACCATCAAAGCGTTGACCGATCGCTTCATCACCGCGATGCATGAAGATGCTGATGCCTTGGGGATTGAGCGACCCACGCATGAACCAAGAGCCACTGAGTATGTCCCACAGATGCAAAACATCATCACGCGCTTGATGGATAAAAACTATGCTTATCAAGCAGATGATGGTGATGTGAATTACGCCGTTAGAAACTTCAAAAACTACGGTCAGTTATCAGGCAAGTCACTCGATGACTTGCGAGCTGGTGAGCGAGTGGCCGTGACTGGTGGCAAGCAAGATCCTTTGGACTTTGTTCTTTGGAAAACGGCCAAAGCCGATGAGCCCGCCGATACCAAATGGGAATCTCCTTGGGGTGTTGGTCGACCAGGTTGGCACATTGAATGCTCTGCCATGAGCTGTGAACTTTTGGGCAAGCACTTTGACATCCATGGTGGTGGTGCAGATCTACAATTCCCTCATCACGAAAACGAGATCGCTCAAAGTGAAGGTGCATTCTCAGACGAAACAGGCAAACCGTTTGTGAACACCTGGATGCACAACGGCTTTGTGCGAGTCAATGAAGAAAAAATGTCTAAATCATTGGGCAACTTCTTCACTATTCGCGAAGTATTAAAAGTATTTGACCCTGAAGTGGTGCGCTTCTTTATTTTGAAAGCCCATTACCGCAGCCCACTCAACTACAGTGATGCCCATTTAGAAGAGGCCAAACAAGGTTTGACCCGTTTGTACAACGCCTTATCAACAGTTGAAGACATTCCAACGTATAGCAAGCCAAGCACTTGGAGAACTCGCTTTGCCCAGGTGATGAACGATGACTTCAATACCCCAGAAGCGATTGCCATCTTGTTTGAATTAGCCGGTGAGATCAATAAGGCAGAAGGTCCTGAGAAGTTAGAAGAAAGACGAGACCTCGCACGAGAGCTCAAGCAATTAGCAAAACTATTGGGATTGTTAGAAAGACCTGCCCAAGAGTTTTTGCAAGCTGGTGGCGGGTCGCAGAGTGCAGATAACGATACGGCGGCCATTGAAGCAGCGATCCAGGCGCGAGCTGATGCCAAGCAGGGCAAAGACTTTGCCAAGGCAGATCAGATACGTCAAGACTTATTAGCCCAAGGAATTGTTCTAGAAGACAAGCCGGGTGGTCTCACGCTTTGGAGGCGCGCTTAATGACTGCTGCTCCTAAGGTGGCAGATCCTAAGGTAGTTGATCCTAAGGCACCAGTATTGAGGGCCCCAGACTATTGGGATAAAGCTTGCACTGAGTTGATGAAGCATGACCGCATCATGCGCAAACTCATCCCCAAATACCCGAAAGCAGAATTCTTGACCACGCGCGGCGACCCATTTCAAACTTTGGCACGAGCCATTGTGGGGCAGCAGATTTCCGTCAAGGCCGCTCAATCTGTTTGGGAACGCACCATTGCTCTGACCAAAAACTTCACTGCTAAAGCGGTCCTTAAGTTAGACCCTACAGCATTGAGGGCGGCTGGCTTATCGCAAAGAAAAGTGGAGTACATGCAAGACTTGGCCACCCATTTTGAAAGTGGCGGCTTGAGCAGTGCGAAATGGGATTTGCTGGATGACGACACCGTCATTGCAGAATTAACAGCGATTCGTGGCATTGGCCGTTGGACAGCAGAAATGTTCTTGATCTTCTATTTGATGAGACCCAATGTCTTGCCTTTGGATGATATTGGTTTGATTAAAGGCATTTCTTTGGCCTATTTCAGCGGTGAACCTGTGTCACGCCATGAGGCCAAAGAGGTCGCTGCCAATTGGGCGCCTTGGCAAACCGTGGCCACTTGGTACATGTGGCGCAGCATTGATCCGATACCTGTCGAGTATTGAGAATAATACAAGTCATTGATTTGTAATAAATATTCATAAAATTAGGCATCTAAGCCGCAAGCTATTAGAATAGAGCCTATGAAAATCACTTTCCTTGAATTCGAGCAGCCAATCGCTGAACTCGAGCAAAAAATTGAAGAATTACGTTTTGTTCAAGATGAGTCTGCAGTCGATATTTCTGAAGAAATCGGCAAGCTTTCTGAAAAAAGCCAACTGCTCACCAAAGACCTCTATACCCGCTTAACTCCATGGCAAGTGGCGCAAATTGCGCGTCATCCACAGCGCCCGTACACCATGGATTATGTGAACAACATTTTCACTGACTTCCATGAACTGCATGGCGACAGAAATTTTGCGGACGATCAATCCATCATTGGTGGATTAGCCAGATTCAATGGCATGCCTTGTATGGTGATCGGTCATCAAAAAGGTCGTGACACCAAAGAACGTGCGATGCGTAACTTTGGTATGAGCCGTCCTGAAGGTTACAGAAAAGCCAAGCGCTTGATGCGCTTAGCAGAGAAATTCAATGTGCCAGTTTTCACATTTGTTGATACACCAGGCGCGTTCCCAGGCATTGACGCTGAAGAGCGCAATCAATCAGAGGCGATTGGCCATAACTTATTTGTTCAAGCAGAACTCAGGGTACCTATCATCGCAACCATCATTGGTGAGGGTGGTTCAGGTGGTGCTTTGGCGATTGCGATGGGTGATGTGGTGCAAATGTTGCAATTTGCCACTTACTCAGTGATCTCACCAGAGGGTTGCGCATCGATTCTTTGGAAGACTGCAGAGAAAGCTCCTGAAGCTGCCGAGCAATTGGCTTTGACAGCACTTCGTTTAAAAGCCTTGGGCTTGATTGATAAGATTGTCAGTGAACCTTTGGGTGGCGCACACCGTGATCACGCTGGTATGGCTGCATTGCTCAAGCGTGCTTTGGCTGATTCTTTGCGCCAATTCCAAACCATGGGTGTGGATGAGTTGCTTGAACGTCGTCACGAGCGCTTGATGAGCTATGGCAAGTTCAAAGACAGCACCAAAGACAAGTAAACCTACCCAAAAGAAAACACCGTCGACACAATTGGCGGTGGCTTTCAGTGGGGGGCTTGATTCAACTGTATTACTTCATGCCACCATCAAAGCGCATGGCAAGAAAAATGTTCATGCCTTTCATGTGCATCACGGCATTCAAAAAGAAGCAGACCAATGGCAAGCTCACTGCAAAGCAGTGGTCAAGAAATTCGGCTGTCACTTTGACACCAGAAACGTCAAACTCAACAAACAATCCAATATTGAATCTCAAGCCAGAAACTTGCGCTACGAGGCATTAACGCAGATGTGCGAAGCGCACAAGATCCAAGACTTATTGCTGGCTCACCATTTGGATGATCAAGCAGAAACTGTTTTGATTCAGCTGATGCGTGGCGCTGGTTTGCCAGGCCTCTCAGCCATGCCGCAAGTTAAATCAAATGAACTGATTCATTTGTGGCGTCCGTTTTTAAACATGCGTCGTAAAGATCTAGAGATCTATGCCAAAGAGCATCAACTGACATGGATTGAAGACCCCAGCAATGAAGATGAAACCTATCGTCGCAATGCCGTCAGAAAATCAATCTTGCCAACTTTGGAGAAATTTCAAAAGGGCGCCATTGAAAATTTAGCAAGAAGTGCCAAGCACCTTGGTGAAGCTCAAGGATTGTTAAACCAATTGGCTGATATTGATTTGGGTTTGATTGAAACAAAAGAAGGTCTTTCAAAAACCAATCTCATCAGACTGTATAAAACCAGTCAGGCAAGAGCCACCAATGCATTGCGCCGTTGGTTATCTAAGAACGGCTTGGCCTATCCAAGTGAAGAAAGATTAACTGCTTGGTGGTCTGAACTGACGCAAGCAAGACTAGATGCTAAGTTGCAATGGGATCATGATCAGTGCGTGATTCGTTTGTGGCGTGGTCACTTGAGCATCACTCAAGACTTGAATGCTCAAGCAAAAGGAAAAGAAGAAGCAAAATCTGAGGGCGAGTGGACTTTTAAGAAAGTGCCCGCCAATAGCAAGAAGCCGGGGATTGCCAAAGATCGCTTTGAAAAAGCCAAACAAAAAGGCCTGATTAACACCATGGCACGAGAGGGTGGTGAAAAGTTCAAGGTTGATTCAAAAAGACCAAGACGAAGCCTGAAAAACCTTTACCAAGAAGCCGCTATTCCACCGTGGCAACGTGATGTGCCACTGCTGTATATCGGCGAGGAGCTTGTGGCTGTGGCAGGTATTGGCGTTAGCGCAGACTGGCAGACCACTGATGGTCCGAGATTCACTCTGGAGTGGCAGGCGGCTTAGATACTTGCCAGCATCTCAAATGTTTGAGGATATTTAGAAACTAATTTGATGATGAGGGCCGCTTGGGCATTTGGTTTGGCTCGACCTTGCTCCCAGTTTTCAACTGTTCTTGGGTTGGTGCGAATGAAGCTAGCAAAAACTGGCCTTGAGAGACCCAGTTTTTCGCGAAGGGTGGTGAGCTCATCCACTGTCACCATCGGAGATGGCTTGATGGTCACCTTATATTTCTTAAGCGTTAACTTTCCTGTCCTCTCTTTTTTGAGGGCATCCACGCCTTCGCTTAGCTCAGAAAACAAATCACGTTTTTTCATGTTTACTCCTTGCTTTGATTTCATCTTCAAGTAGTTCTTTCAGCTTCTTTTTCTGCTCTTGATTTAGGTCAGTCATTTCATTTTTGTTGTATATCGTGAACAGGAATATTTGATACGCATTGACCCACCAGTAATAAATAATTCTCAGCCCACCTCTTTTACCTTTTCCTCTACTTGAATCACCGTAGCGCAGCTTTCTTAGTCCACCGGTTCCTTGTATCAAGTCGCCAGAGGTGGGGTTGTTAACAAGAAGCACTTGGAGCTTGCTGTATTCGTAGTCATTAAGGTAATCCTCACGGTACTTACTAAAATTTGGGAGTTCAATCAGGGTTGCATACATCCCAAAATTATACGCAAGTTGCGTATATATTACACCTATTTTGTTAATAGGGAAATAGAAGTGACATAAATAATTTAAATGCCAAAAGAAGGTCGTCTTCAATAGATGCTAACCACCCTAAATTTAGATACACAACTACCATTGGCCTCACTTTATTTACTTAAGTGCACTGAAACTTGGTTATATAAAATTCACTTGAGCTTTGGTTCTGCGGAAATTCTGATTAAACCGCCCCTAAACGTGTAAAATCACACTTTTGCTACTTAACGCACCCCAGTGGTGCGATTTTTACGATTTTTAACTCATGGCTCTAATAGTTCATAAATATGGTGGCACGTCGATGGGCTCAGTTGAGCGCATTCAAAACGTGGCCAAACGAGTTGCCAAATGGATGAAGGCAGGCCATCAAGTGGTCGTCGTTCCTTCAGCCATGTCTGGTGAAACGAATCGTCTTCTAGGTTTGGCTAAAGAAATCAATCCAAATCCAGACCCGCGCGAGTTGGACCAAATTGCCTCGACCGGTGAGCAAGTCAGTTCTGGTTTGTTGGCTTTGGCACTTCAAGCTCAAGGTGTTGGTGCGGTGAGTTATGCCGGCTGGCAAGTTGTGATTAAAACTGATTCGTCATACACCAAAGCTCGTATTCAGGGCATTGATGGTGAAAAAGTTTTAGGTGACCTCAAAGCTGGTAAAGCAGTGGTGATCACTGGTTTCCAAGGCGTGGACGAAATCGGCAACATCACAACCTTGGGTCGTGGTGGTTCTGATACTTCTGCTGTGGCTGTGGCTGCTGCGTTGAATGCCGATGAGTGTTTGATCTACACCGATGTGGATGGTGTTTACACAACTGATCCACGTGTCTGTGAAGATGCACGACGCTTAGACAAAATCACTTTTGAAGAAATGCTAGAAATGGCTAGCTTGGGTTCAAAAGTATTACAAATACGTTCAGTAGAATTTGCTGGTAAATACCGCGTTAAAACACGCGTACTCTCATCATTAACTGACCCATTGATGTCGCTTGAGCAAGAAATGAACTCAGGCACTTTGATTACTTTCGAGGAAGAAGAAACCATGGAAGCTGCTGTTATTTCGGGTATTGCTTTCGCCCGTGACGAAGCAAAAATCACCGTATTAGGTGTGCCTGATAAGCCAGGTATCGCATATCAAATTTTGGGCCCGATTGCGGACGCCAACATTGATGTCGACATGATCATTCAAAACCAATCTGTGGATGGTAAGACTGACTTTACTTTCACAGTGCCACGTGGCGACTACCAAAAAGCCCTTGATCTACTCAAGAGCAAAGTTCAGGCACACATTCAAGCCAAAGAAATTTTGGGCGATCCAAAAGTATCTAAGGTGTCAGTTGTGGGTGTTGGCATGCGTTCACACGTGGGCATTGCCAGCAAAATGTTCCGCACTCTCTCAGAAGAGGGCATCAACATTCAGATGATTTCTACCAGTGAAATCAAGATTTCTGTCTTGATTGACGAGAAATACATGGAATTAGCAGTACGTGCTTTGCATAAAGCATTCGAATTAGACCAAAAGTAATTTAAAATCATCGTCTTCACTGATTTAATTCAGTGAAGTGATACGGAGACGTGGCCGAGTGGTCGAAGGCACTCCCCTGCTAAGGGAGCATCTGGGCAAAACCTGGATCGGAAGTTCGAATCTTCTCGTCTCCGCCAAATATAGCCCCAAGTTATTAATTAATTTGGGGTTTTTTATTTATTAAATATATACCCACCAATAAACCCACCATTTAGCGTTCCGCAGATTGAGTTGAGAATAGATGGAATGGTTCCGTATGTGATGCCTAAGGTATCTTGCAGTAAACGAATAGGTGTGATCTAAGCTAGGTTTATTCCAGATAAGAAATCACGCAGAGTAATTGTTAAAAAGTGGCATTAAACTTCTAACTGAGCCGTCAAGAGTAGTTATTGTTTGAGAAAAAATAACCCCACCCACTGGGTATCACCCAAATATCAAGCATGCGAATGCGGCGGACTAAATCACTAATCGTTACAAATAAATAGAAAATTTAACCAATGATGTCAAAGTTTTGACAGGGGGGTACCCCATGATGATTTGCGCCAAGCCGACCCCCACCATACCCATACCCCCCATTTTGATTTGATGGTACCTAAATTCATCTATGTACTAGAATTCACTCAAACGATTGACTAATTAAAACTGATCGTAAAAAAGTTACACAAAAATATATTTTTTGCAGTAGATGTTGATGGCATATGAATTCAAGAGCAGCCCTGGTACGATTATAAATCTTATAAAGGAGTTTGCATGGGTGGGTTCATATTGATAAGTGCTATTTTTTCCATAGCTATCTTTTTTCTTTATCCGTCGGGGGATTTCGAAAGCGCTACTCAAAGAGCAGTAAAAGCCATTGGCATGGGATGCTTGGTAGGATTAATAGTATTGGGATTAAGTGAGTGTGGTTTTGGAGGCGGTGAAATTGATATTAATTACAGAAGATAAGATAAAAGCAATGAAATACTTTTTAGTAACCCTTTCACTTATAACTGTGAGACTTTTTCCAGCTTTTTACTATTTGACTTTATTATTGTCAGGGGCTGCAGTAGTCATTTCGGAAGCATTGTTTGAGGTGTATGCAATTCCTTTTAGACCATTTATTTATGCTGTGTTGATGTGTGCATTGTTGCAAGCTTTTAATCATAAATGGTTCAGTCTTTTTAATAAATACTTTTGGTATTGGGTTCGAGGAAATAAACCATATCAAATCATTTACCTATGGTTAAGTCTGATTGTTGGTGTATTTGGCATTGCTTGCTTTGCTTCAGGATTGGCCACTGTTTTTGTGGGCGCTGATAGCCAATTTAGTATGTTCAATATCAGAGATGATATTTTCTTTACTGCAGTGGCTGCATTTTTGATGAGCCCAATCTTTATTACTTTGCACCTTCATTTAAAAGGCGGCAAAGGATTTTCTAACAAAGCAAAACAGAATGCTGTGTGAGCAAGAAGATGATCAACCTTTATTTTGATAAGCCAAACGTAAATAGCCTTTTAGCTGACGATATTGAAGTAGTTGCAATTAATTGGGAAATTAGTCACGAGGCAGCGCTTATCAAATGCTTTGAGGTTCTCGTAAACTCTTTGGGAAGCCACAACAGTGGTGGATCAACCTATTTCGATTTGTTGATGTGCGATTGTTTTCAAAAAAGAATGACTGGACCAGAAATCACGTTTGGCACACACGGGACTGACGTCAATTTACCTATGCTGGTTTTTAAGGGGGATTGGGCTTTACATGAACCAACCGGCCGCAGGTTGCCAATAACAAGCAAAATGGTAAATCGATTTGGAGAAATGTTTTCTGAAGAGTTTGAGGTTGAGTATTTGGGCTTTGAAAGGGTTGGGGCAAGTTCGGCCCCAACTAATGGGGCATCCTTTACCAATCCATTCGATATGGTTTACATACTAAATAACAAGCCACACGTTTTTGATGGTAAAGCTTTTTTACCGGTTGTGGAAGAACCAAAACCATTACTTACCTAAAAAGGTTTTATGAAACAATTATTTTTGTTAATCTTGTTATTACCCACACTAGCATTTGCAAATGAATACAAAGTAACGATCACGCCATGTGAGAAGAGCTCAAACTGTACAAAATGTTACGAGCAAATTGACCTTACATATAGGATAGATCAAATATCAAAGACCGTAACCCTTAGCAGTTTGGATGAAAAGGGTTCACTTATTCAAGAAACCATTAAAGAATGTACTGTAAGCAATGTTAATAACTGGTCATGTAGTAGCGCTTTTTTTAAGATAGGTGTTGAGAGTGGGAAATTAAACATTATTAACAACCCAAAAAGTAGCCTAGCATCATCTGGCAAAGAGGTCTGTAGACTAAAGTAATGTGATGGGTTCTTTATTTGACTACAAATGTTCTGAATGTAATTTCACCGCGAGGTGTTCGCATGGTCATGACCGTGGTTTTAAGTTTGCCGTTGAGTCTTTATTTTGCTCAAAATGTAAAGTCTTAAAGAATGTAACTGTTGGTCTTTACACTACCGAAGGATACAGGCCTGAGATACCAGTCTGTAAATCTTGCCAGCAAACTCAATCACTCACACGCTGGGATGGAACTACGTGCCCCATTTGCAGTCATGCACCCATGCTGTATCGTGATACATATATTGCTTGGGATTAAATGACAATGAAACTAATTAAGTTTTTTTCTGACTCAACTTTTTTTTATTGCCTAGTATTTGTTTTGTTGATGTCGCCGATTCAGTCTCAATCTAAAGAGTCTGATGTTAGGGAGTGTGCTCGATTGGGCCTCCTTGAAGGGTCAAGTGACTATATTTCCTGCATTAAAACTAGAAAAGAAAGCTCGAAAAGTTTAGGTGGTAACAAAGAAAAAAAATATCAAATATCAAAAGTCATAACTGAAAGTAATTTGATTGGACTTTGGTCAAATGATTGCATTTCAAAAAAGCATACTTTTTCTTTTTATGAGGACGACGACTCTATTTTTTGGGTTACTAAAGATGCTGGAATAACTCAATATGAAGGGCTGGTAACATATGCAGAGCTTTATACAAAAAAGGTTGTGAAGCTGAGAATAAAAATTACCGCATCAAATTTAGGCGCAGTTAGTGTTGGGGGCGTTAGTAATATTGTTTATGAGCTACCTGATCAGAGGTCCCTTATTTTGATTGAATCTTTTAGGGATGAAGTTTATTTGGTAAAAGATGCTATTAATATAAAAACTGGTCAAAAGGTTCCACCTTGGAAAAGGTGTATTTAAGGATCATTGAATATTGTTTTTGGTTTCAATCAGAAATAATCATGTAAAAAGACACAATCCAATTTATGAAATTTTTTTTATTTGTCGCAAATATTTTTTTTGTAATTACTTGCTTTGCTCAGACTAGCCCTGGTAACTTGCAGCTATCATCGCAAACTTATCTTGCTTTTCTTCAGCCCAAAGATTTATGTTTGAACGTAAATCATAGTACAGAGGGCCACCGAGTCAGAGACGAGATTTCTAGGAGAAATATTGACTGCGGACCGCTTCCTCTGGCCAAAATACAAATTTCTAATGAAGATTTTTGTAAGAAGAAGTTTGCATTCGAAAGCGCAAATTATTTTTCTTGTATGGCTGATAGG
>Ga0255131_1000546_pt1 | contig 12106 bp, 8 predicted proteins | sample Law_Yuk_RepC_8d_FD_188554 | JGI IMG/M metagenome (GOLD analysis project Ga0255131, IMG submission 188554) | Freshwater microbial communities from St. Lawrence River, New York, United States - Law_Yuk_RepC_8d | ecosystem: Environmental > Aquatic > Freshwater > River | place: USA: New York... | reverse complement strand
GGCCAAGGGCTCGTTTACTGAGAGGATGCGCCCGTGTGGATTCAGCACGGCCAACCCTCCGGTCAACCAGCCGGAGCCGGGACGAGGAGCCACTGTTTCGGTGGGCAAGGGTTGCATCTGGCAAGCAATCGGTACGACCAAGGCGCAGATTAAGGGGATGTTTGCCGATTGTCAGCCATTCAGATGTTTGCCGGACCCACCTCATGGGGGAAACTCCCAGCGCAACTTTCCGGAAAGACTGGTTTTGACTGACACACGACCACTCAATGGACTCTCCGCTGAACCAAGACTGGCTGGATGAGGTGGCCCAACGCCGTTTGACGGCCGACGAGGCTGCTCAATGGCGCTGGCAGTTGTCTGAACGTCCGTCCGAGGCGCGGCGTCTGGAAGAAGAATTAGCGCTGAATTATCTTTTGGATTCCCAGCCCAGGCCGAAAGTTTCTAGCAACTTTACTGCTCGAGTCCTTTCCGACCTTCAGGAATCTCCTGAGCAAAAGTCGTGGATTTCCCGATGCTGGACTCAGGGCGTGGTCCGAGTTTCGAATGGGGTTCAGTTTTTTTCGGGGATAGCCGGTCGAATTTGGGCGCACTCGATCCCCCTTGTTGTCGCCTTGGTTTGCGTGGCGATTCCCCTCAACTGGGGTTGGCAACGGGTTCAGGTCCATCGGCATGGAACGATGGCTCGAACAGCGGCCGAGTTGTCGGTCGCTGCCGCGATGCCAGGGGTGGCTGTTCTGCAGGATTTCGAGGCGGTTCAACTTTTGGAGACCCGCTCCGCCCCCGACGATGTGACGCTCATGCAGGCCCTCCGCGAGGACGTTCCATGAGACTGCCCAAAGAGGTTCTATGAGGTTGCCCACGGAGATTCTGTTGCAGAGGTCCAAGGAGGGTTTCGTCCAGTTGTCTTTGGCCAACGCGCCCTTCAGACCAATCTTGCCACTCTTGCGAATTGGAGGTCTTTGGGTGATGGGTTTTCTGGTCGTGACTTCGACGGGAGTTCCTGTGGCATTGGGGCAGTCTTTAGATCCTCAATCCAATTCTGGGCAATCGGTTGTTCAGCAGGGTGTTCAGCAAGGTGTTCAGCAATCAGTGCGTCCCCAGACCACTCGTGAGACGACCCGTGAAACCACTCGTGAGATAAACACCGCTCCTTCGGTTCCGCATCCTTTGGGGGTATCCAAAACACCTCAGGTTCGATCGGGTCCACCCCTGCCTCAACAGGCCACCTTGCCTCCGGTGCCCAAGGTTCGGACCCCCACCGACCGTTTTCGGGAACTCTTGGCCGCCAACCTAGAACAACGGGAGACCTTGTTGTCGCGAAAGACTCCCGCGGCCCGAACGCTCATCGAGGCCAAGCTTCGGGAGTTCGGGGCTCTCCGCCCCGACGAGCGTGAGATTCGTCTGCGTTTGGCTCAGTTTCAGGATTCCTTGCGAACCCTGCTGCCAGTGCCTCCTACAGAGCGAGGCCCCTTGATGGCCGTGGTGCCTGAGGAAGACCTTCCCTGGATCGAGGAGCGCTTAGCCGCCTGGGATTTGCTCCCCGAGGCCGAGCGGCGCGATGTTCTCGAAAGTGAGCGACGCCTGTCGTGGTTCGTCCGCCAAGCCGAGGTGTCCTCAGATCGCCAGCGCGTCGAAGCCTATATGGCCACTCTCTCACCGTCCGCCCAGCAGGTAGCCCGTGAGCAAATGGAGAGATGGTTGGCTCTGCCCTTGGCCGAACGGAGCCGGAAGGCAGCCGCCTTTTCGCGGTTCTTTGACCTCACGGTCGACGAGCGTCAGGCCGCCTTGGGTACCCTATCTCAAACCGAGCGCCATCAAATGGAACAGGCCTTGAGCGACTTTGCCGCTCTGACGCCCGATGCTCGAGAGCGGTGTGTGCGTGGGTTCCAGAAATTCGAGGCCTTGAGCCCTGCCGACCGGGAGCAGTTCCTGCGGAGGGCGGAGCGCTGGAAGGCCATGAGTCCCAATGATCGCGCTGCCTGGCGTCGTTTGGTCGAAAAAGCCCTCACCTCGCCTCGGAAGCCACCGTTCCCCGCCGAAGAGACGATGCTGGCTTCTCCTCCTCGGTGACCCCTGAGTGGCCGAAAACCCCAACCTCACCCAAGCACCTCCGAGGTAGGGCGATTTCTCCGAAAGCGCCACGTCCACAGACACGGCCCCCCATTCCCTGAACGGGTTCTCGACTTCGCTGTCGCAACCGGGGGCCGCAATTGGATTGCGGTTTTCCTCCGACTGGAGTCGGGTTCTTCACTATGGACGATGAACCTCCATCCTCCTCCGCAACCCCTCCGGTAATCCCCGGACATTCCTGGCCAGCGCGACCTCCGGTGACGGTGGCACCGCCCCCAAAGAAGAAGGGTTTTTGGGGTACGATCGCCCTGCTGGCGGCCACCGTGTTTCAGTTCGGCTCGAAGCTCCTGCTCCTAATGCCGTTCCTGAAGTTTCTTCCGGTTTTTCTCAAGACGGGCGGAACGATGATCCTGAGCGTGGGAGCTTATGCCCTCTTGTGGGGGTGGAAGTTTGCTTTGGGTTTTGTGGTCCTCATTTTTGTTCATGAATTGGGCCATCTGGTGGCCGCCCGAAGTCAGGGGCTCCGGGTCGGGGCGCCGGTTTTCATTCCCTTTATGGGTGCTTTCATTGCGCTCAAAGACGCCCCTCGGAATGCGTGGATCGAGGCCGTGGTGGGCATCGGTGGGCCTATTTTTGGAACGATCGGCGCGGGTATTTGCTACATGATCCACGTGGCCACGGGCGATCCCTTTTGGTCGGCCCTGGCCTACTCGGGCTTTACGCTCAACTTGTTCAACATGGCTCCGGTTGGTTTTTTGGATGGAGGCCGGATTGTCACTGCGCTGTCTCCTTGGCTGTGGGTGGCGGGCTATGCCCTGATGACCGCCTACCTGGTTTATGAGGCGATGACGCGGGGCTGGATTAGCCCAATTCTACTCATGGTGCTGGTCATGGGTTTGCCTCGATTGTTCTCCCTCTTCCGGGCGCGGGATGAAGAGTCGCGGCGTTTCTTTGAAGTCGAGCCTCAGCAACGTTGGACGATTGGTATCGCCTACTTTGGCTTGATCGCGCTGCTGGCCTTGGGAATGACCCTCAGCCATGTGCCCTCCTGAGCGCGCTGAAAAAGAGGGCTCTTGGAAAAGCCTGCCCGTCACCCGGGGTTGCTTTGTCTGTGGGATCAATAATCCCGTCGGGCTTGGGTTGACCCTTCTCAGCGATGGTCGCGGCGTGGAGGTCTTGGTTCAGTTCCGTGATGAACACTGTGGGTTCACCGGCGTGGTGCATGGCGGGTTGATCTCCACGGTGTTGGATGAGGTCATGGCTTGGGTGATTGGTGTGAACACACGCTCGTTTGCCTTCGCGGCCGAGTTGAACGTGCGGTTCCTGCGATCGGTGCCCCCCGGAGTCCCTTTGAAGGTCCGTGCCGAACTAACGGCCAATCGTCGGGGGCGACTTTTCCTGACTCGCGGGGATGTCTTGGGGCCCGATGGTGTTGTTTATGCCGAGGCCACCGGCAAGTTTCTGCCCATTCCCTCGGAACGGCAGTCAGCGATGCTGGCAGACTTTGTGGGGGACCCGTCGCCCTGGATTGCCAAGCCGGCGGTCTAATCGGGGTGCTGGGAATTTAAGATTCCAGCGGGGTCACCCGCGGCAGCGATCGATGAGGGTGGGGAGCAGGCTTTCTACCCGGGCTACTTCTTCTTCGGTGGATTCTCGGCCGAGCGAGAAACGGACTAGGGCTTTGGCGCGAGACTCGGGCACGCCCATGGCCCGGAGCACATGGCTGGGTTCGACAGATCCGGCCGTGCACGCGGAACCGCTGGAGGCGTAAACGCCTTCCAGATCTAGGTTGGCCAAGAGGGAGATGCTGTCGGTGCCTTCGACCGAGAAAGCCAGGGTATTGGGTAGGCGATTTTCTGGGCATCCGTGGCGTTCGACGCCTGGAAGGGAAGTCACGGTCCGGGCCAGACGTTCGGTCCAGGCTCTCAATGAGTCCGTCGGGAAAACCGGTTGAAGGACGAGGGTTTCGAAGGCGCTCACCAGACCGGCTACGGCGGTTAAGTTCTCGGTGCCACCGCGTCGTTCGTTTTCTTGGGCTCCGCCATGTTGCGTGGGATGTGGGAGCAGGGGAGAGCGGATGAACAGTGCACCGGCCCCCTTGGGCCCATGGAACTTGTGAGCGCACACCGACACTAGGTCGGCCTCGAATTGGTCGATGCGCTCGAAGGGTAGTTTTCCGAAGGCTTGGACGGCGTCGGTGTGAAAGAGTACGCCCCGTTCGCGGCACAAACGACCGATCTCGGCTACGGGTTGAAGGGTACCGGTCTCGTTGTTGGCAGCCATGATCGAGACCAGAGCGGTGTCGGGGCGAAGGACTTGGGCCACGGCCTCAGGGGAGACGCGGCCGTGGTGATTCACCGGCACTAGCGTGAGGGTGAACCCTTCGTGGGCTTCGAGGTGTTTCAACGCGTGCAGTACTGCGTGATGCTCCACGGGTGAGACTACCAGGTGGCGGTAACCTTGGGCCCCTCGGAGGCGGGCTGTTCCAAGCACGGCCAGGTTGTTGGATTCGGTTCCGCCACTGGTGAAAATCACTTCGCTGGGCCTGCATTTCCAGGCTCCGGCCAATCGGTAGCGGAATTCGTCCAAAGCCGCTCGGGCTCGGCGTCCGACGGCGTGAACGCTGGAAGGGTTGCCCCAAACGTTCTCCAGGTACGGTTCCATCGCCTGCCGGACTTGGTGGTCCAGAGGCGTGGTGGCGTTGTAGTCCCAATAGATGGGATTCACTCGGATGAGGGAGGGTCGATGGGGAGTTCTGTGCGGCCGGGCCGCAAATCCTCAGAAGGTGCGGATCTTAATATTGCGGAACCACACGTCGTCGCCGTGATCTTGCAGGCAGATGTGACCGCTCGAATTTTTGGCGAAGCCAGGCATGCCTTTGAATTTGGATTCGGAGATGAGCTTCTGGGTCTCGGAGCCGCCCCACTGGTACTCGACGACTTTCTTTTTGTTGAGCCAGTGCTCGGCCTGGTTGCCTTTGACTACAATGCGGGCCTTATTCCATTCGCCCACGGGCTTGAGTTCTTTTTCGGTGTTGCAGGCGATGAGGGCGTAGAGCGCGGCGGCGCTGGTCTTGGGGTTCTTGCCGTCGGCGTGCTTGGATTCGTCGAGGACCTGGTATTCAGGGCCTGTCTCGTAAGAGGCGTTGTGGTCTTCGGTCACGCGATAAATGACGCCACTGTTGGCTCCGGGGGAAACTTTCCATTCAAAACGCAGTTCGAAATCACTGAACTTGTCGAGGGTGATGAGGTCGCCGCCGCCCTCTCCGGCCACGTGCCGCAGGGTTCCGTTTTCGACACGCCAACCTTTGGTGGGGAACGAGGTCGCTTTGTAGCCGCGCCACTGGGAGGTGTCTTTGCCGTCGAAGAGTTGCTTCCACCCTTCCTTGTCGGACTTCTTGTCTTTCTTGTCGGCTGCCAAGGCGGGTGTGGAGACGAGGACCGTCGCCAGGGCGGCGGACATCACGGAGAGGAGCACGCGTTTCATGGTTTGATGGAATACAACGGTGCGTCGCCGATGACTTGTCGGCAAGTACCGTTGCTAGTGCCGGAATCAGAAAAGGGTTTCCAAGAGCTTTTGGACGGCCTGGGAGGGGACAGGTGTACGACGACGATTATTTTCCCCAGCGCATTGCCTCACAATTCTGGTTGCCGGGAAGGGGAAGAATAATTGTCGTGTAACAGGCGGCTTAACCACATTACTCCCCATGACGTCTGGACCCGATTCCCCGATATTCACGATGGCGACAGTTGCCCTGAGGCTTTTGCTGGGATGCCTGAGCCTTCAGGCCGTTCTCCCCATGGGTGTCTGGGCAGCCTCGCTGTCGGTGGACGGTGTTCATCGGGTGCCGCACCTCCAATCCACCGAGATGCAGTATCGCAAGAAGGCCGATTTCAGCCTCGGTGCGCGGGTGGAGGTTTACCTGCGCAATACATCCACCGAAGTGGTGGTCATTCCGGCTTCAGCCGACATCCGGTTGCGCGGTCACACTCCCGAGGAACTGCTGAAGACCGACGAGTGGGCGTGGCATGACCTACCGTCCGCATGGGGCGGCGAACCGCTCCGCCTGCCACCGGGTGCCATGACTGTTTGGAGTTGGAACGGCAAGCGCGCGGAGTGGGGTACGAACACACAGACCGAGTTGGCAGTGGGTCTTCCCGGAATGGGCGAGGCCGATCGGATGCAGGTGCGGATCGACAGTCCCGACGTATGGCTCTCAGCCGTGACGTTTCTCGGCACGGGAACCCACATTCAACCGGATTCCGTGCTCTTTCATCTGGTCAATCGCACTGCTGGCTCGCTGCGACTCGAAGCCTGCCGTCTCTGGTTGCCGGAGAACAATGCCACGTGGCGCTCTCTCAAGGCTCAACCGTGGATCAGCAACCGACTGGATCGCTTTCCGACGGACGGTCTCATCCCAGCGAACCATCGTGGCGGTGCGCGCGTGGACACGGGTCGGTTGCCGCTCACCTACGCTGCGCTGGAAGTGCGCTTGTCCGACGCTGCCGGAAAGCCGATCACCGTCTGGACCCACCAACGCATCAAACGCGAGGTGTTCGATATCAGCGGTGGTTGGGTGGCCTCGAAACTGGGCTCCAGCAACACCCTGCACGCGGAGCCGTATTTGCAAACGCTGAGCCGGATGCACATCAACGCCGGCATGCACGAGCATGTGCCCGGATATTCGGACTCGCCGCTCTTCGAAAAGTATCCGCTCAAATACATGAACCGGCTGCAACCCGTTGCGCGGTACGACAGCGACTCGATGCTCCCGCGCATTCATGCCGTGGAGTTTCTGGGTGAGCCGCAGTATGGCGGTGGCAAGCCCGTGGCACCGCAGGATTGCTGGAAGGCGTTCGCGCCCTACGCGCCAACCCGGCTTCCGACTTCGGTGACGCTCAGCGAGGAACGGGTGTGGCGTTTCTACGCCGGTGTCTCCGACTACCCGCACTACGACGCCTATCGCGTGACCGCGCCATCGCCCGATGCCTGGGGCCAGTACGACCGCTGGGGTGGCCAACGGATCCGCTGGGGGGCTCCTCTTGAAACCATTGGCGAAATGTCGCGGTCGTTGCGCGAACTGAACCGCCCCCGTCCGGTGGCTTATTGGTCTCAAGGATCCCACCATGACTGGAGAGGCTACGGCGGACGCAAGCGCGGTTCCCCGACCCCCGATGAACTCCGTCTCCAAGCCTACCATGCCCTCGCCAGTCGCATCACGTCGCTCTACTGGTTCAACCTAAGTCTGCACTCGCTGGTGGCCTTCCCCGATTTGATCGAACCGATGACCCGCGTCGGCCGCGAGATTCGGATGTTGGAGAATTACTGCCTCGAAGGCGACGCCACGAGCCACGAACGCGTGTTGCGGGATGGCAAGTCGGACTGGGACTTGGATGTGGTGGCCGGACCTCGCGGGGCGCTGCTGTTTGCGCTCGACCTGGCCTACACACCGGACCCAGAGGAACACGTCTTCAAGTTCGGCCCGCCGCGGGAGGCCACCTTTCTCTTTCCGCTGCCTGCTTATCTTCGTACGCCGGCCGAAATTTTCCGCGTGGATGCCGACGGGGTCACGCAGGTTGAGCACACAGTGAGTGGCGGATTCGTGGAAATCCGCGACCGCGTCAGCCGCGCGACGATTTACGTGGTGGCTGCAAAAACCGGAGAACGCGCCCGCATCGAAACGCAGCGGCAGGCGCTCATCGCCCGAGAGAAAACCCTCGGTTTCGATCCCGCCGGTAAGCCGGCAGACATGGCCGTGTTGCAGGAAATGGCTCGAACAGCGGAGAAGTGAAAAGTTCGACGCCGATCTCCTCACGATCTTGCCTGTGTCCGTCGCGGGGGTCTCCCGGCGCTGCTTTGTGGCTCCGGATATCGCCAACCCCGGCTGAAGCGGGTGCGGCTCTGGTTGCCCGCGCTCTAGGCCGCCAGCGGTTCGTTCATGAATGTCTACCGAACCGTTGCCGGGCTGTGCTGGGTCCCGAACTTCATCGCGGCCGAGATCATCCTTCGCGCCACTTCTTCAGGTGACAGACGCGATGGGCATGCAGTTAGAGAGGAGCAGGGTCGACTTGCCGTCCTCATCGGGAACGCAATGGAGCCACCCGCCGATGCCGTCGTGCGGTCGTCCCCGATTCATTGAAGCAGGCCCAGCGCAACGATTTCAGCAACGTCTTTCCACCGGCTTTGGCCATCGGATGATCCGGCGGCGTCACGAGGACGAACAGACAGGCTCTTCTGGCTTATTGGTCGAGGAAACACCGCCTCGACCTTTATGCCTGCCGAAACGATTCACTTGATCTGGCCGCATGAAGGCTGAATGACGTTTCCTGTCATGCACCTGAGGCCCGAGTGAGTCTCAAATCCGATTGGACCAACCATCGGACACGGGGCAGAATGTTGCTGTTGTGAACACCACCGCCTCCTCCTTTTCTCCGGTGCATGCTGGGTTTCGGATCCTTCTTTTGGGGTGGCTTTGGGTCGGAGGTGTTGCCTGGGGTGCATCGACGACGAATGCTGTGCGCCGCGACCATTGGGCATGGAAACCCCCGGTACGGCCGGAGTTGCCCGTGGTGCGTCGGGCGGATCGAATTCGATCTCCGATCGACCGGTTCATTGTCGCCCGACTCGAGAGGGAGGGTCTCAACCTGTCTCCGGAGGCCGACCGGGTCACGCTTCTGCGTCGCCTCCATCTGGATCTCACCGGACTGCCGCCGAGTCCCTCCGACGTGGATCATTTTCTGGCCGACAAAACGTCCGGGGCTTGGGACCGGGTTGTGTCGAGTTTGCTGGCCTCCCCGCATCACGGAGAACGCTGGGGAAGACATTGGCTGGATGCGGCTCGCTATGCCGACTCCGATGGTTTTGAGAAGGACAAGCCCCGGTTTGTTTGGGCGTACCGAGATTGGGTGGTCGACGCCCTCAATCGCGACCTACCCTATGACCAGTTTCTCATCGAGCAAATCGCTGGTGACTTGTTGCCCCAGGCGACCGATTCCAGCCGCGTGGCCACTGGGTTCTTGCGCAATGCGATGTTGAATGAAGAGGGCGGGGCAGATCCCGAGCAGTTTCGCATCGATGGTCTCATTGATCGAATGGACTGCATCGGCAAGGCGGTGCTCGGCATTACCATTCAGTGTGCCCAATGCCATGACCACAAATACGATCCCATTTCGCAGGAGGAGTACTACCGCTTCTTTGCCTTCCTGAACAACGATCACGAATCGTCCGTCGTGGCCTACAGCCCTTCGCAACAACTCCAGCGTGACCAGTTGGCGCGGCAGATCCGGGAACAGGAGGAGATTCTTCGCCACACCACGGCGGACTGGCAGGTTCGCATGGCAGCCTGGGAAGCATCGGTGCGGGGCGATCAGCCGGAGTGGACGGTCGTTCATTGCGAGCATGTCGGAGAACGAGGGGAGAGGTTCTATCAATATGAAGACGGGTCGATTCGTGCTGCCAGTTATGCCCCCACTCAGTGGGCACCCCACTTCCGGGGAACGAATGGGCTCACCTCCATTTCGGCGTTCCGTCTCGAGCAATTGACCGATCCCAATTTGCCCTGCCAAGGGCCCGGACGGTCCATCCGCGGCATGGCCGCGCTCAGCGAGTTCAAGGTCACCGCCACGGATCCAGAAAATCCGACCAACAAGGTCTCCGTGAAGTTTATTCAGGCGACCGCCGACTTTGCGAATGAGCAGAAACCTTTGGAGGCAGAATTCGACGACCGCTCCGATAAAAAGCGCACCTACGGTCCGGTGTCTCATGCTATCGACGGCAAGAAAGAGACGGCCTGGGGCATTGATGCGGGACCGGGGCGACGCAACCAATCTCGCAAGGCGGTCTTTGTGGCCGAAAAGCCGGTGTCCTTTCCGAAGGGGGCGATTCTCGAGTTTGAGCTCCACCAGGAACACGGTGGATGGAACTCGGATGATTTGCAGACCCACAACTTAGGGCGGTTCCGTCTTTCGGTTTCGTCGGCCACCAACGCCGTGGCGGATCCACTGCCGGCAGCCGTGCGCGAGATCGTGATGAAGACCCCGGCGGAGGGGCGGTCTCCGGCTCAGAATGGTGCGGTGTTCTCTTATTGGCGGACCACTCAGACAAACTTTACCGAGGTAAACACACGGATCGAGGCACTGTGGAAGCAATGGCCGGAGGGAGCTCCGGCGCTAGTGTTCGCGGCGCGACAAGGGCAGGGGCCGGGAGAAAGCCGCATGACCACCCGACTGCTCCGGCGCGGGGACTGGCTGAAGCCGGATCGCGAAGTCACTCATGGGACGCCAGCATTCCTGCATTCGTTGCCCGCCGGTGCCGATGATTCCCGCCTCACACTCGCTCGTTGGTTGGTGGACCCCCGCTCGCCCACGACCGCACGCGTGGCCGTCAATCGCCTCTGGCAGCAGTATTTTGGGGTCGGACTGGTGGAGAGCGTTGAAGACCTCGGGATGCAGTCGCCCCCTGCTTCTAATCGGGAATTGCTCGATTGGTTGGCGGTCGAGTTCATGCAGCCCTCGCAACCCGGAGTGGCTGCTTGGTCCGTCAAGCACTTGCACCGGCTCATTGTGAGCTCGGCGGCGTACCGCCAATCCAGTCGTGTGAGTCCGGTCTTGCTGGAGCGAGATCCCAACAATCGGTTGTTGGCGCGAGGCCCGCGGTTTCGTGTTGAGGGTGAGATCGTTCGGGACATCGCTCTGTCCGTGTCCGGGTTGATCAATCCCACCCTCGGAGGGCGGGCGGTTTATCCTCCGGCTCCGGAGTTTCTGTTCCAGCCTCCGGCGAGCTATGGACCCAAAACTTGGCGGGTGGAAACCGGTCCAGACCGCTATCGGCGTTCGCTCTACACCTTCCGCTTCCGCAGTATTCCTTATCCGGTGCTGCAGGCGTTCGACGCGCCCAATGGAGATGCGTCCTGCGTGCGTCGACTTCGCTCCAATACACCGTTGCAGGCGCTCACTTCGCTCAATGAACCGCAGTTTGTTGAGGCAGCCCAGGCTCTGGCCCGGAAGTCGGTGAATGAGGGCGGCAAGACGGATGACCAGAGGATTACCTTCGCGTTCCGACAGGTGTTGAGCCGATTGCCGCAGCCGGAGGAGTTGAAGGCTCTTCGACGTCTTCTAAATCAGCAGCGGGCGCGGATAGCTGAGGGTTGGTTGAACGCGGCTGAAATGGCTGTGGGCAAGTCCGAACCGGTGACAGGGCTTCCCTCGGGTGTCACGCCGGCGACCTTGGCTGCGCACACTGCTGTGGCTCGGGCCCTCTTGAATCTCGACGAAACCATCACCAAGGAGTGAATCTTATGACCCCCAATTCCATCCTTCAGCAGGCGTTGGTCCAGCATCAGGCGCACCTCACCCGGCGGTGGTTCTTCCGGGATTGCGGTGTCGGTTTGGGCATGGCGGCCTTACATGCGCTCCTAGGTGATTCGGCGCGGGCGGCTTCGGTGAGTCCGGGGATCGCCGGCGCTCAACCGCTGGCGGCGAAGCCGGCGGCCTTTCCGGCCAAGGCGAAACGAGTGATTTATTTGTTTCAGGCCGGGGCCCCAAGCCATCTGGAGCTCTTCGACCACAAGCCCGAGTTGGCGAAGTGGAACGGAAAGCTGCCCCCGGCCGAATTGCTCAAGGGGTATCGGTCGGCCTTCATTAGTCCGGACGCCAAACTGCTGGGACCCAAGTTCCGCTTTGCTCGACACGGCCAGTCGGGTCAGGAGATTTCCGAGCTCATGCCTCATTTGGCCAAGGTGGCCGATGATATCGCCATCGTGAGATCGATGCACACGGATGCTTTCAATCATGCCCCGGCGCAGATCTTCATGAATACGGGTTCCCAGCAGTTCGGTCGCCCCAGCTTGGGGGCCTGGACGACTTACGGTCTGGGCAGCGAGAGCAGTAATCTTCCGGCTTACGTGGTGTTTTCGACCGGCAGCAAGGGGACGAGTGGAGGGGCTTCCAACTGGGGGGCAGGTTTTTTGCCGAGCGTCTACAATGGGGTTCTTTTCCGTAGCGGCGGTGATCCAGTTCTGTACCTCTCTAATCCCAAG
>Ga0255131_1000540_pt1 | contig 12240 bp, 8 predicted proteins | sample Law_Yuk_RepC_8d_FD_188554 | JGI IMG/M metagenome (GOLD analysis project Ga0255131, IMG submission 188554) | Freshwater microbial communities from St. Lawrence River, New York, United States - Law_Yuk_RepC_8d | ecosystem: Environmental > Aquatic > Freshwater > River | place: USA: New York... | reverse complement strand
GTTCTGTGTAGTAGAAAATATCTCCAGTAAATGGTCTTTCTTTACAGTATCAAAATTGTTCGCGCATAGAAAGTTTTTTAATATGAAATATTTATATTTCAAGTATTTTTTCCAATTATATTGTTTCTTCTTTTTACATAAACCGGCGGTAAAATTATTGGTAAAAATAAAAATATTTTCTATCCAATCACCGTTAATCGGTCTATTACATTCATATTCAAATATTTTTTCAAATAGATACATAACTTAATATACAAATATCAAGTTATGTTTAAATAAAAATTTATCTTATACTATTTAATCGTGAGTTTTGTCAATGTTTTTGCTTTTTTTATTTACTATTGTTTTTGTATTTCATTTTGCTGATGTTTTTTAAAATTCAATGTCATAGTCATCATCTGTTTTACCCAAATCTACTTCTTTAATGTTTAGACTATTGCTGTCAATCGTCAAGTTAGTAATACTACATTTATCACCAGAACCATCCTTACCTACGAATGCGCTATCAATGATCTTTTCACCATCCTCATCATCATCATCGTCTACGGGTTCTTGTTCCATCAACGCATTAATATCAGCCAACACTTGGAACGCAGATGTTCCAAAATATCCTTGTTGACCACACATTACATTTGCTGACACACCACGCATGGGATCCAATTCTGCGTGTCTAGCCGCCTTCAAGAACATCTCTGGCGTCTCCTCAAAAGATGCCTTAGCAATAGGACCGATATCATCGTTATTAATACCATGTCTAAAGATGGAAATCATATTCGACTTGTAGCACATTCTATCGCAAAGCATACTGAGATGATGATAATTAATATATGTGCTATCAAATTCAATCACCTCTGTAAGTTCTTGGAAAATGGCAGTTCTAGCAGCTTCAATACCAAATGTACGATATACTTCTTGAATGTCATTACTAATCGTGCGATTTACATCGATATAATCCAATGCCAAAATGTCAAGCAAATTTGTACCTACTGTATCAAGAACCCAACTTTCCTTCTTGTTGTATCGTCCGTCTTCTTTAACAACATTGTCAGTGATCTTACGCAAGTTTACCTTTACGATATTTTTAACACCACTTAGAACAATGTTATTGAGAAGATTATCTTGGAAGTTTTTGAGCAAGTAAATTTCATCGGATTGATCAAGTGGATTTACTTTGCCTGCCTTCTTTTTATTGGAAATCATATTTTTAAGGCGAAGTCTAAAGATTAACTTGTCCGAATTATAATCAGAGTATACACAATGAACTTCGTCATTAAAACTATTGCTAATCGCAAAATTTATGTCATCCATTGTAATATTCTTATCCAACATAGATTCCTTATCCAATTCCATGCGAATAATCCATTTTGACTTGTCCTTGGAATCAACGACTTGATGTCCTCCACATTGATCTACCAATCGTTCAAATTCGTAGTATTGTGTTAAAACATCTACATCTTCCTCCACAAGACTTTTTAAATCATCTGGATCGAAACAAATGTCAACTGAGCTAACAATTTCATGTAACTGTGTATGTTCAATTGACGGAATAAGCTTTTGCGCACTTTCTCTACTACCTTCTTGGTCCTTTGGAATGTAAATGGTTACAGAGGGATTCTTAGGATTTTCAGATAGAGATAGAATCTCCTCAATTCTAGGCACACCACGAGTTACATTTGACTTGGATGCTACACCAGCAAGATGGAATGTATTCAAAGTCATCTGTGTGGTCGGTTCACCAATAGATTGAGCAGCAATCATTCCAACCATTTCACCGGGTGCTACAATCGCATTCTTGTATACAGTGGTTATCATCTCCAACAAAGTAATCAATGTCTTTCGGTTGAAACGCTTGACTGTTAACAATTCGGTTGGCGATAGGTGAAAGTAATACATTACTTTGAATAGCTCGGTAGGAGGAGCATACACAATCTTCTCGAGATTTTGGAATGTATTTTCAATTAGCGCGAATGCCTCGAATGGTGTAATGTCAACCATCGAATTCTTATTGATGTGCTGTAACCCTTGAATATTATTGATAATATGTTGAAATGATACTGGAATATAAACCGTTTTTCCGTCAGTATCCTTGAAGATATTTTTAACAATCTTCTCGCGCATTTCAATCATATACTCAATATAGAACTTGGATTTTGCGGTCAAATCAGCTTGTTGCTTTTTCATACGACCAGTGGCGCCTTTGGTATAAGGTGTCATGAATACACTTGTGCTATCGTTGTCACTTGGGAAATGGAAATGAGCATAAATTTCTTCCAAGCTCATTCCTACAAGTGGAAGCAACTGATTTTCTACTCGAACTGTATCCACGCCATCATCACCATACTGAAACTGAACAATTCGCTGTTTGTTGTTTCTCACAGTCATATCGTATTCAACCTTTAGATCTTCCAAACCTTTAATCAATCTGCGTTGAATATATCCAGTTTGAGATGTTTTTACAGCAGTATCAATCAAACCAACACGACCACCCATTGCGTGGAAGAATAATTCGTCTGGTGTAAGTCCAGAAATAAACGAACTTTCTACGAAACCACGCGCCTTTGGCGAATCATCGAATTTGGTATAGTGAGGCAATGTTCTGTTTTCAAACCCATATGGAATACGCTTTCCATCAACGGTTTGTTGACCCAAACAAGAGATCATTTGTGAAATGTTGATATCACCCCCCTTTGAACCGGCATTGACCATGATGACAAAACGATTGCTCTTCTCCAAACTTTTGCGTCCAATCTTACCAGCCTCATTGGTCGCATTATTCAAGATATTTGTAACTTGTGTTTCGAATTCCTCTTCATTTGACTTGCCAGTTTTATTCTCGAAAATACCAAGATGTGTCTGGTCAATTAAATTCTTCACCTCCTTCTTCTTGGAAGTAATAGTCTGCGCAATTTTCTCATTTGTTTCCTTGTCAGCAATCAAATCGCTAATACCGACGCTGAATGCGCTAGTCTTCATGTATTCGGTTACTATGTTTTGTAAATTATCTACGAAATCAGCGGAAGCCATGTTTCCGTAATAATTACAAATTCGTTGGAGAAGACCCTTCCCTCCCCCACCTAAAACACCCTTTTCCATCTGTCCGCGGACATATTTTCCAGCCACGATTTCCACAACATGGTTGGATTTACTATACTCTTCTCCACTATCTTCAAACCATTTATTACCAAATTTAATAGTAATCGGTGGCATTATTTGCGACATGATGTCAAAACTAGTTAATTCTTTATTTTTCTTAAGAACAGATGTGTCTACTTTGTTAAATGCCATTAGCAAGTTCATTGCTGCGCGTTGGTCAAACTTTATATTTGGTCTTGTGAACCTATATGATCCTAGCAATGAATCTTGGAACACACCGATAATCGATGCGTTATTTGCTGGACTAATTATTTGATACGGCACTGCTGCCAAATTTTTCAATTCTGCCTCGGACTCCTCGTCTTGGGGCATATGTAAATTCATTTCATCTCCATCGACGCTAACAGCATAATATGCTGTGCTTCTATCCCTAATGTTTCCAATAGGGGCGGACTGTATCTTAAGCAAACTCTGGATGATTAATCCTTCATCATTCACCAACACCCGTTCAGTCTCTGAACGCCTGTCATATCCTATCATAACGGACTTAGACAGTAACGCTGCGGATTGCCCAATCCTTAACATTATTACCATTGGGTACGGCTATTAACCGTGTTCCCCTTATAATGTTTCCATTACAGGGTGGTAGTTAAGGCTCTCAGGGGATTCCCGCATCAAGGCGTTTCGCTAATTCTTTTAAAAACTCTTGTGCCATTTTTTTACTATCATTCAAACTTATATGAGAACCTCCAAAATCTGTTTTATATTTTATTCCATTTTCGTTTATGTAAACATACCAACCATATTGAATATTTTCACGATTTAATGGTTTAATATACTTTTCATAATCATTATCCAGAGATTTTAGATTCATAAACTTGCGAAATTTTGATTCTTTATAATATTCCATTACACCAATAGATACTCTTTTTTTACTTTCATCACAATGTCTAAATGTTTTACCCCCTATTTTCAAATTATAACCATTTGGATATATTGAATTATATTCGGTAATATATTTACTTTCTAATTCATCAGCATTATCTAATTCACAATAATCAATTATGTCTAGATTAAAATTACAACAACCATATTTTTTAATTGCTGAATTTAAATAATGACATTTATTTTTTTTATTGGAATATGCTTCTGATATATGATATCTTAATCGCCCTTCTCCACCATATGGGCGATATCGTTTGTGATTAAGTATGTGTGAAACTGCTTGGCCTATGTATATTTTATTATTGTCAATATTGGTAAGCTTGTATATTTCACAGTATCTTAGGTTTTCGTCATCTATAATTTCGTTTGATAGTTTTTGCTTGTTTGATAGTTCCATTATAATATAGCACTATATTATATTTATATCGTTTTTAAAGAATTAACTAGAGGGTAGCAACCTTTTCAGTCCCCCTGTTCCGACCCCAATGGAGGTGTTATTTTGAGTCGGCATTGTATGGTTTGGTGTCAGCAACATTCATGCGGAAGGTATCACCCTTGTACATGATAACTGCTATATGACACATCATACTCATTCTATGAAGGGTAGGTTGTCTGTTAAACAGAATACCATCTCCATCCATCATATGTCGGTGAACAATATCACCATATTCGAGTTGTATACTCTCTCTGTCTGCGTATCTGAGAGTAATCTGTTCTCCATTTTTCTTTTCTAGAATCTTCGCACCAGGGTATTCATCTGGCCCGTTTCTTACCAATTTTAGAAGAAATTGCTTGTTCATAGCATTAACAGTCACGGGTTTAGTAATATTTTTAGCAACTTTGAGAGGAATACCTAGTTCGCGAATGGACAGATTTGGATCAGGAGTAATAACAGAACGAGCTGAAAAGTCAACGCGTTTACCCATCAAATTGCCTCTTACACGACCACCCTTTCCATTTAATCGCTCTTTAATGGACTTTAAAGGACGACCGGAACGCTGTGCGACGGAAGCTACACCTGGAATATTATTATCTACTTGTGTCGCAATATAATACTGAAGAACGGTGTGCCAGTCGTCAATAATATTGGAATTCGCATTTTCTTGAATTTTCTCTTGAAGTGTCTTGTTTGCCTTGATAATGTTTACCAAAATATGACTAATGTCATCCTCACTGCGCTGTTGTCCATCCATCTTAATAGACGGTCTAACTGCGGGAGGAGGGACAGCCAATACTTGACAAACCATCCAATCGGGTCTTGAAAATACTGGGCTAAAACCCATGAAATTCACATCGTCGTCAGATATGCGGCGCAAGATTTTCAATACAATTTCTGGTGTTAACTTCATATTTAATTTTTCTTTGTCATCGTCAGTTAGTCCATCGATATTGTCCCATTCAGCAAACAACGTCGCTAAACCCTCCTTTCTGATTTTTTTCGGTTGTAGACAGCCGCATCCATCTTCGCTATCTTCACCACAACGACCAACTACGCTAGCCAACTTGAATACGTAATTCCATCTATCGTCACCAGTTAACTTAAGTGCTTGTTTGTAATTTTCCTTACTGATCTTCAACTTGCTGCATTTAATACAAACACATCTTAATATTTTTATAATGGTTGTTAAGTATTGAATATAAAACACGGGTCTGGCTAGCTCGATATGTCCAAAATAACCGGGTGTTTCCATGTAGTCTAATCCATCAGTTGGGCAAATTAATCCAGGTTCTAAAACACCCATGCGAGGGTCGAATAGACCACCGATTACTGGCTTATTATTAATATATGTGTCTCGCGATGTAATTTCCGCAACTGAACCTTTGCGAATCTCATCTGGACTCAATATACTAAATTGAATACCAATGATCTTGGTACTCTTCTTCTTGGGAATTGTCTCTCTGAATTTGTTCGCCATGCTTCCTTATAATAGTATATTATATTTAACTAGATTTAAATCGTCAATTTTTTAATTTATTCGACAAAAATATTATAAATAAAATTGAAGTTAAATATTAAAATTTGATTATGTTATAACAAGTATTTAACAATGCCTATTTCAAAGGACAACAAATCAAATAACCAGTCTAGACGTGTTTACAACACACGCTCTAGTAAGTTGGAACAAAAACTAAAAAAAAATTCGGAGAGTGATAGCAGTGATAATGATGATGCTAGCACTCACAGTGGAAGTGAAAGCGAGGAGGAGGACGCTATGGATGTTCACGAGTATAGAAAATTTCTACAAAAAATATTCCCTTCTAAGAATCTAAAGAATAAAATCATTAGTGGTGAAAGATTGAAGAGAACTATTGAAAAAGATGAGCGAGATGAGGCGGAGGAGGAGGAGGAGGAAGTTGAGAATACTAATACTAAAAAGAAGACAAAAACCGCTGCTGTTGCTAAGAAGAATACAAAACCCGATAATAAAAAGAGTGCTAAATCTAATCACAAATCTTCGCGTGTAGAAGTCATTGAAGATGAAGAGGAGGAAGAGGAAGAGAGCGAGTATGAAACAGTAGATGAGGATGAAGATGATGATGAAGACGAAGACGAAGACGAAGATGGTGAAGTCGAAGTAACTCGTCGTGGAAAGAGAGGATTCAACATTATCTTTACCATTGGTGATCCTATGCGCGACGATGATGAAGACGAGGATGATTCTGATTATGAAGACGAGGATGAGTATGATGATGAAGACGAGGATGAAGACGAGGATGAAGATGAAGAGGAGGATGAGGATGAAGAGGATGAAGAAGACGAGGATGTGGAAACTAACAAGAAAAATGCGAAATTGGAAGAGGATATGACTAAACAGCAAGAAACAATTGATGCTATTCGAAAGACATTTACGGATATTCTAGAAAAAGACAAGACCAACAAGATTGCGTTGGATGGATTAAAAGATCTCGAGACAAAGGAAAATAAATTAAAGAAACAACACGAAAAGAAAATGAAGTCTCAAAAGACGCGAAATGTCAAAAAATTCAAGAACTTAGTTAACAAGAAGAGTTTGATGAATGATTATAAATTCTTCAAGGAGAAGTTGACTATTGAAGAACAACAAAAAGTAATTCGCGAAGTAGAAGAAATTAACAAGGTTAACATTGTTCAAAAGCCATATCGCCTAACTCTTTTAGAATCCGATATTCCAGTCCATCTAAAGTCGATTGCTCTTAACAAAATTTCATCGCTTAGATCAATGGACCCAGGTAATGGCGAATACTATAAGATAAAGAATTGGGTCGACACATTTATGCAGATTCCGTTCAATCGTTATAGAAGTTTACCACTTACAATGTCGAACGGTATTGAAGCATGTCACGAGTATATGGCAAAGTCAAAGGATGTATTGGACCAAGCAGTTTACGGTTTAAATGATGCCAAAATTCAAATCATGCAAATGATTGGTCAATGGATTAGTAATCCAAATGCGGTTGGTACAGCTATTGCTATTAAGGGGCCTATGGGAACTGGTAAGACTACCCTAGTTAAGGAAGGTATCAGTAAGATCCTCAACCGTGAGTTTGCGTTTATTGCTCTAGGTGGTGCGACGGATAGCAGTTTTCTAGAAGGTCATGGCTATACATACGAAGGTAGCACTTGGGGTAAGATTGTAGACATCTTAGTAAAAACCAAGTCAATGAATCCAGTCATTTACTTTGACGAGTTGGATAAAATCAGCGACACTCCAAAAGGTGAAGAGATTGCGGGTATCCTAACACATCTTACGGATACCACACAAAACAGTCAGTTTCATGACAAGTATTTTGCGGAGATTGATTTCGATTTAAGCAAGTGTTTGTTTATCTTCAGTTATAATGATGAATCTCGTGTCAACCCAATTCTGTTGGATAGAATGTATAAGATTCAAACTGCTGGATATGAAAAGAAGGACAAGCGTACCATTTCGAAGAATTACTTGATTCCTAAGATTATTGAACAAGTGAATTTCAAGAGTGAAGATATTATCATTCCAGACGATACGATTGATTATATTGTGGAAAACTACACGGAAGGGGAAAAGGGTGTTAGAAATCTAAAGAGAAGTTTGGAAATTATTTATACCAAGCTTAATCTTTACAGATTGATGAAGCCAGATTCCAAGTTGTTTGAGCAAGAGATGACTCTCAAGGTTGAGTTCCCATATACAGTAACTTCTGATATCGTAAAGAAGTTGATTAAGAAAGACGAAAAGTCTACACCAGTATATGGATTGTATGTGTAAACAATCTAATAAAAACATTAGCATTAAATAAACATTAGCATTAAATAAACATTAGCATTAACTTTATAAACATTTAAAATAATAATATAAAAACTCTTTTTTATTTATTATATTATTTAGGTGTATAATGGTGACTGGAAAACATCTTATCTCTAGACTCGTTCAAATTGAAATGTATAATCTTAAGAATATTTGTCCATTTGTCTATAAAATAACAGATGATAAATATACAGTTCCATTACGAGGGTATTGTCTTGAGATTAACAATAAAACATTTTTATGTGACAGTAATAACTCTAAACATTTTATTTCATTATCTAATTTTTATGCTACGGCTGATAATAAAATTATACACAACGATCAAGTTGACAAGCCATTAAGATTATCAAATGTATATTTTATAAACGGATATAATAACTATGTTCCTATTTTATCACATGTCGTATCTAAATATAATGTAACTTGTGATGTAGTATGTCAAGAAAACTGTAGCGAGTTGTCCAAGAGTATGTGTATTAAATACATTACATCGATCGAAAAGAAAACTGGAGATAATACATCTGACACAGGATGTTAGGTCTATACACAAATGCTAATATTTCTATTCTATCTAAAACAAATAAAAACATAATAAGCTATGTTTTTATTTTATAATTATAACTTTAATGTCGATGATGTTATTGCCAGAATCAACAAAATACTTTAAAACTCGGCGGGTGCCATCGTACGATTTCCACCTCGTTGGTTAATATAGTTTACTTGCTCTTGTGTGATACATGCGCATCCAGTGCTGGAAGAATAGGTGGAAGGGCAGCATTCAGGCTTGAATTCATTGTCGGCGAACATATACATCTCTCCTTCGGGTAAAGGGACGGGGGTTCCCTTGTACTGAGACCACTTCGATTGAGTACTGCTGTATCCCATGCTTTTGGCGTATGTATCCGCTCGGGTAGTCCAGCTGCTGGAAATATCACTTCCCATTGTCCAATCTAATGCCGCACCCATAACAGCCATACCTTCTTGGGCACTGATCTTGCTGCACGAGCATAATAGATGGCCGCTTAATAAAGCCCAGACAATTAAACCAATTATAATGAGTTCTACACGAAGTTGGTAACCAAATATCTTTAACTCCATATTATATATATTTTGTAGATATAAAAATTATATGAATGCCTTTAATAATCTATATTTTTCTAAATCGAGATGTCTATCGATGCATCCATTATAATCGTAATATTTTACGCCATTTACACAAAAGGTTCTTTTATCCGTTATTAAATGATATATGTATTTTTCATTTATTTTCTCTCCATACATACCTAATGTTCCTATCCTTCCTAAATCAGAATCACATATTTGTAAGTTTGGTCCACCATTTACAATAATTTTATTTTCTAAATGAATCTGTTTTATTTCTAAATCATCGGCCTTGATTTTTACAATACCAGTCACTCTTTCTCCGAAACGCAATATATTGTTCACTTCTATATCATGAATATTTACATTATGACCATCTTGTAATTCTATTTTTGTATTTCCGACGAATCCACCATCTAAATACTTATGAATATCGTATAAATCAAAATTCTTCGGCAAATATTTGCTACAATTATTCTTTAATTCGTCGATTTTACTATTATCTAATTCGTCCCAATCGCTGAATGTTTCACCACGAATATGTAATATCTTTGAACTCGTATTGACACAATACAAATAGTCATTATATGCGTCTGTTTTTATACTATGTGGATGATCTTTTACTTTTATCCAACTGCCATTGTATTTAACTTTATGTTCTCCAGTACAATATACATTGTTTAAGTTATAAACAGTCTCATTTATAAACGCTAACTTCATTGTAGCCGTTATAGTATTATTATTTTCTAGAACCATACCAACTGTCGCATCCTTTATCTGTATCTCTTCTCCGGATTGTAATTTGAGTAATGTATCCCCTAAAAAGCAACTTGGTAACCCCGGGAGTGGATTTACCCACTGTTTCAATACCATTACTTGGATAATATAAATCATTATACCTGGTACAAGAGTCATAATAAAAATGATCAGTAGTGGTATGGCGAACGGAATTCCGAATCCAAATGGAATAAAATATAGAATTATCATAATAGTTGCTAATGATATTAATATAGTTGATACTATTTGTATAATTGCTCCAAAACTGGCTATCAATGTTTGATATATTCCCATTAACATGTATATGCTAGTCGACATGACACCTTGAGTTTTATTCATTATATCCTTCATCTTAATAACTATATATTGAATTGGAATCAATACATTTAATATTTTCCCCATCACTTCTTGTGATACGGATGTAACAGCGTTTCTAATTCTGGATAGTACTTGCCTTATTGCTTGAACCGATTCTTGTAATCCATCTAATATTGCTGTGAACGAATTTATTAAATAATAAAATGGTGACAAGACGATTCCAATAATATCAGCTAAAATACTTTGTATACATCCAGTAAAATTTTGGGCAGTAAATTCGAATGCGCTCATTTTTTTTGGATCCGGTGGATTGATTAAACCGGCAAATGGCATAACACTTGGTTTACATCGTTGGTTTATCCAGTCTGCTTTTAGAGGTTGGATATTATTGTATATTTGATAATAGGATATTGCTATAAAGAATACTATACATAATATGGCCGCTGTCCACAGCGAGCCACCATACTTATCAAGAAATCCAGTTTTACTATATATTTTGTTTATAACCGAAAATACATTATCATTTTTAGCATCCATATATATTTTATTTGTATAATAAATATAATTATTTTATTTATTATATGCGCATCAATATTGTTTAATTTTACACCCTTGAAGGTTTATATTTTCAATTTAGACATCATTCTAACCATCTGACCAGGTGGACCATTCCAAGATGATTGCATTGTCATAACTGTTCCTTGTAAAATGTACATCATCGTCGCCATTACACCGACTATTTTCCCTAACATATCTTTCATTTTAATCATAATGAATTGGAACTGTGTTAATATATTGATAAAAACGCCAAATATACTTTGAACGATAGATAATACCATATTTCTAAATACATTTATAAATGATCTAATATCTTGAATTGATTCCATTAATCCGCCTATTGTTTTATTCATGACCGACATCAAATAATTAAGTGGTTGTAGTAAATAACCCATGAAATCCATTTGTGTGTTTTGTATACAATGTGTAAAATTCGACATTACATTATGACCAAATGTACCAGCGAATGGCATAATCATTGGGTTACATCTATACTCAGTCCAATTATCTTGAATTCTTTTTATTCCGACTGCTAAAATATTGTAAAAATATAATCCTATAAATACCAATATTATGAATATAGATAAAGTAATATCGGACGACTTCATACTACTTTATATTGTTATTTTATTTGTAGAAAAAAATATTTATTTTTTGGACTTCTTGGATTTATTGGATTTCTTGGATTTATTGGATTTCTTGGATTTATTGGATTTCTTGGACTTCTTGGACTTCTTGGATTTCTTGGATTTCTTGGATTTCTTTCCCCCAGATAAAAAGCTCGAACTTGGGCCACCACAAGTACCACAACCACCTTTCATAGTAGCATTTGGGTTACATTGTGGTCCTTGGCATATAGCACTGCTTGACGCGGCACCAATACATTTATCACATGCGGCATTTGCTCCCCCTTGTGTTAGAGCAGTATTTGCACTGACGCTCGCACCATTAGGACTTTGTGCACTAGAACTTACTTGTGGACCAGGATTACTAAATTGTGGTACTACACTGCCTCCTCCTCTATACTTTCGTTTTTTGCCACCACTATACTGTTTGTTCATTTGAGATTGGCTAGCTATCTGTTGATTTCTATAATTTATAGCAGCGTCTCTAGGTGATGTCCCATCCATAGGAGCGGTTTCAACGGGCATAACACCCGTACCACCAGTTTTAGACGATGGTG
>Ga0255131_1000535_pt1 | contig 12285 bp, 7 predicted proteins | sample Law_Yuk_RepC_8d_FD_188554 | JGI IMG/M metagenome (GOLD analysis project Ga0255131, IMG submission 188554) | Freshwater microbial communities from St. Lawrence River, New York, United States - Law_Yuk_RepC_8d | ecosystem: Environmental > Aquatic > Freshwater > River | place: USA: New York... | reverse complement strand
CTTGCAATGCAAACAAAAGGGATACGGACGATACGGATTTCAGAGACCGGGGAAAGGTATTTGAAGGCCGCGAATCCTACTGCATTTTTTGTCATCCAGACAGAGAGAAAATCGCCGAAAACAACCTGGCCTATGCGATTAAAGACGCCTTCCCTATTAGCAATGGCCATACACTGATTATTCCGAAAAGGCATTTTGACAGTTACTTTGACATCACCCAGCCGGAATTGAATTCGGTGCAATCTTTAATCAAGGAACTGCAGCCCAAATTGATTGAATCAGACCCAACCATTACCGGATTTAACATGGGCATCAATCAGGGCGCAGACGCCGGTCAAACCATCTTCCATTGTCATATCCATCTTATCCCTAGACGGTATGGCGATATTGAAAATCCGAGGGGTGGGATTAGGAATTTGATGGGGTTACAAGGGGTTTATTAAGTGTAATAGATCGGAGACAATTGTTTAAAGCAAAACTTTCAACGAAGATTCCCGTGAAGTAACAATTCACTACAAAAAAGGCACTATTTCCAAATCGCACAAACTAAAATTACTCTAATTCCAATGTCGATTACCCAACCTTACAAATTGTATAGAATGTTGAAAATTTGAGTGAAAAACAAGGCATAGTTAGCGTAAATATTGCGAACTTGCGTTTTAGTTTTTTTTCATTATCATGACAACAAAAGAGAAAATCAGTATTACTGAATTTGATGACAAACGCTTTCAAATCAAAATTAATGAGCAGAATAGCGACAGTAAAGCTGTATTAACTCACTATTTGCACAATATCAAGAATGGAGCAGCAGAACATTTCAAAAAGGACGCTTTAGAAGTTTTAAACGAATTTGTATCATACAAACAAAACGAAGAAAAATTATCAATTGTTGCGGATTCTGCAATGCAGCAATTGCTATTTGAAGTAGAAAACGTTCCGTTTCCAACACCAGATAATTATACATTCAAATTTATTGACCTATTTGCAGGTATTGGAGGTTTTCGACTTGCTATGCAAAACCTAGGAGGAAAATGCATATTTACAAGTGAATGGGACAAAGACGCACAAAAAACCTACAGAGCAAATTTTGGCGAAATACCTTTTGGAGATATCACAAAGCCACAGGTAAAAAACTACATTCCAGATAATTTTGACGTCTTGTGCGCGGGTTTCCCGTGTCAAGCATTTTCAATTGCTGGAAAACGCGGGGGGTTTGACGATACCAGAGGAACGCTATTTTTTGATGTTGCCGAAATCATCCAAAAACATAAGCCCAAAGCAATTTTTCTTGAAAATGTAAAAGGTTTACGAAGCCATGACAAGGGCAAAACTCTGGAAACAATTCTAAATGTATTAAGGAACGACTTAGATTATTTCATAGCGGAACCACAAGTTGTGAATGCCAAAGATTTTGGCGTTCCCCAACATCGTGAAAGGATTTATATAGTTGGATTTCATAAAGACACGGGTATAACAAATTTCGAATATCCAAAACCGATACAGAAAAAAGTTCAATTTGCCGATATAAAAGAGAATTTAGTTCCGCCAACTAAATATTTTTTATCAACCCAATATTTACAAACTCTGATAAATCACAAAGCAAGACACGAAGGAAAAGGTAATGGATTTGGATATGCAATTATCCCAGATGACGGAATTGCAAACGCAATTGTAGTTGGTGGAATGGGCAGAGAAAGAAACTTAGTTTATGACCACAGAATTACTAATTTTACACCCTCCACCCATATCAAAGGAACGGTAAACCGCGAAGGAATTAGAAAAATGACGCCTAGAGAATGGGCAAGATTACAAGGATTCCCTGATAAATATGTAATTCCAGTGGCTGATGCATCCGCATACAAACAATTCGGAAATTCTGTTGCTGTACCCGCAATACAGGCCACGGCAACAAAAATCATTGAACTCATTAAGGCCAATCATGATAACGGGAAATAAAGGTGAATGGAGTGAAATTTATGCTCTATTTAAGCTTATTGGCGACCAGAAATTAATAGCTGGTGATGCAGATTTGAATATGGTTGAAAACCTATTCTATCCCATTATTAAAATAATTAGAACTGAAACAGGTGGAAATTATCAATATAAGTTAACTGGTGATTTAGTCCTAATTTCAGGAGATAACGAAGAGTTCCGCATTTCTATTCATACATTTTCCGAACAAGCAGCAAAATTACTGAATGTAATAAAGGGCTCTAAAGGTTCATTTAGTATTCCAGAAACAGAGGCATTTATGAAATCTGTACGTTGCGGAACAATAAAGGCAAAGTCAACTTCAAAAACAGACATAAGAATCGTAGTCCACGATCAGCAAATTAACCAATCAGTTGAATTAGGCTTCAGTATCAAATCACAATTGGGTGGTGATTCAACACTTTTAAATGCTGGGAAAACAACAAATTTTATTTATCAAATTAACCACTTCAAACCAAGCCCGGAAGAAATCAACACAATTAATGGCATTGATACTCCAAACAAAATAAAAGATCGAATTGATGCTATCAGTAAGAATGGTGGTATATTCAGTTATACCAACTTGGAAAATAGTGTGTTTGAAAATAATTTAGTACTTATTGACAGTTTAATGCCAGTCTTACTATCTGAATTAATTAAGACTTTTTACATGACAAAATTTAGTTCTATAATAGATCTAACTGAAAGCATTACGAATTCGAATCCCTTAAACTATGACAATCAATTTTCACATACATTTTACGAATATAAAATCAAACGATTATTGACTGACATTGCGCTTGGCATGACGCCATCTAAAGTGTGGTCAGGGATCTATGATGCGACAGGTGGATATCTCATTGTAAAAGAAAATGGAGATGTATTGTGTTATCACATCTATAATCGCAATCATTTTGAGGATTATTTATTCAATAATACGAAGTTAGAAACAGCCAGTAGTACGAGACACGAATTCGGTAATTTATATGAAAAGAATGGGCAATTTTATTTCAAATTGAATTTACAAATTAGGTTCAAATAATCTATAATATCACTTAATTGACCTCTACCCAAAAAGATGAGACCTTACTTTGATCATTAATAAAGACGGAATTTTACCGCCTTAAATAAACAGGAATCAACAGATCATTTTTCTCAATAAAATCATTTACTACATCAATTTTACCAACGTGATCAACCTGAAATAATTCAATAGAAGCCAATGAATCATTTACATCAAATTTAAATTGACTTCGTTTTATCAAATCACCATAATGATTGATTTTAGATTTGAAATTATCTAACAACTCCTGACGATCTGAAATATTATCGAAAATCAATTGTAATAAACCATTGATATCGTTATCAACTTTTCGTTGCGCTAACAAAACTGAAACATAATACCTATTTGGTCTTATGTCATTCAGAAGAAGTTCGTGCTGCTGATATTTTATCACATGCTTACGAACTGGCAATCGCGTCGTTTTGACTTCATAAATAACCTCCGACATTACAAAATCGAAATTATCGTCTATATCATTGTGCCACGCATAAATAATTTCAGGATTTTTAAACGTTTTTATTTCTTTCAAAATAAAAAGAAGTTCTCCTATTAAACCTACTAAATCAACACCCGATTTTAAAATTCTATTAATAATGTAAACTGCGCGGTGAATTTCCTTATCCCTGATGCCATCTGTAATTGACTCCAATAACGAATTGCAAAAGAAATCTACATTTTCAAACTCCGCAATCGTCTGATCTAATTGGAGAACAACAGCACGGCCAGAAAGCATTTCATTTTCATCAAGTCTTATATGTTTTATGGAAACGTTAACGCCTGACAGAAAAACATCATCAAAAAACACAGTCTTGTCCAGCAATAAGATACCAAACACTTTCAAATTACTATTTAAATCCAAAGCGGAAAAGCCAGCTTTTGTTTGATTAAGTATTTTATAATCAGTCATTAGTATGAATTTTAAATGCCAAAACTATTAAATCATTGTCATCATCATGATCACAATACCTACCCAACTGTATTGAGAAACTTTGATCAGTTGTCGATATATGGCTATCACCTTTATATGATGCACTACTATTTCGACTACTATGAACAGCGTTTGGAATCTTAAGGGTTCCCAGTAATCGAGAATAATTTCTGTGACGAATCTTAAAATCTGACAACGCAATTACTTTCACATAACTACAATCATTAATCAACCTTGTCAAAATCTGGATATAAAAATAATCCTTACTTCCTTTATTAATTTTCTTCTGTTTTAGAACTTCATTAATCTTACTCGCAGAAATACTATAGACATAGTGAACATTTAACTCTGCGTCACCGCTCATTTCATGTCTTTCACCTAGACCTTTGGTTCGTATAATATCCTCCCATTGTGTTTTACTTTCTTGGTTGAAATACATGAAATGCCATTTGTCTTCTAGTAAGTGATACAATGGATGACTTATTACACATTTACGAGTCGGTTCAATGGAAACATTTGTCAAACCCTTACGTATTTCCTTGAAATTTTTTACTCCTGCAGGGTTTGATTCTAGAATACTAAAAATATGCTTCTCATTATTATAATATTCTAACAAAGATTCGAAAATGCGAGTTGTAACAAAGACTGTGATATAAGGCAACAAATTACGACGATTGCCATAAAAACGACAACGTTGTTCAAAGGTATCTGAATTCGGATTTCCTTTGCTAATTCTAGTGAAATATGTGGTGATTAAACCTTCGATAGTAAAACCTCTCTCCAGTTTATTTCCACCTATTAAACAGAAATATTTATTATTATTAAAAAAAGACTCCCAATCTAAGTCCTTGTCGTGAGACCCGTATACTCTTTGTACCACAAAATTCTGAATAATCGATAAAAAAGTATTTTTATTATTTCTTAAATAACCAATCTCCAGTTCTGTATTAAAATCAAAAAAACGAAATTCAACATTCTCCAAAATGACTTTTTTCAACCGCGACAACTGCTCCTTTAACACAATGAAAATATTTTCATTATTTTCATTCAAATAATCCGAATGAACGAAACATGAAATATTCTGAAAACTTACAGCATCTTCAATCATTTTACACGAATTGTAAAAATATTTAATAAAGAACCGTAAAATTTCTGATGGCAGTTTATCATTTCCTCCATCAATAATTTGAGAGATCGTTGAATCACTGAATAATTCTTTATTGCCAAAATAATTATGATGAGTCGGAAGCGCCAACATAATATCAGGCCTCAAAACGTCCGACATATCAGCCAATACATGTGCCTGTGGGGTCGCCGTAATTTGGATATACTTCGTGCGATTAGATTGATAAATCACTTTAATTAACTCGGCATGTGTAATTGAAGTTTTTTCCTCCCCTTTCTTTAAATTAGAATAATTATAATTATTTAAAGAGGCCTGATCAGACTCATCATCAATAATTAAAACATTCTTGACCGCGGAATATTCCAAGTAATTATACAATTGCTTTAAATACATGTTATGTTTTAATACAACATACACATGACGATTATTTGGATTACTATCAAAGTTTTGCAAAGAATCCTTCATAAAAATACCAAGCGATGATAAATCCTGACTTAATCTAATATAAGTTTGTTCGCGAAGATTAGTTTTTGTTCCAGCCAAGACAATACATATACCTTCCAACTGGTCAAAAAACCGTGTAATGAATCCTGTATAAAACAATGTTTTCCCGGCTTGTATTTTCCCAACAACAAGGGCTTTTGTTACATCTGGATCATTGTAAATAAAATCAAAGTTGTTTAATATATTTTTTTTATAATTTTCACCAGACTCATGATCCACAAATGTGGATTTTCGAACAATGAACCTATCTAACAATTCATTGGAATTCACCAAAACATCTGATATTATTAGAGGCATCAATTCAATAATTGCTTGACAATCTTAGCGTAAGTCTCACCATCTTCATTCTGCATTACCGAATGTTTATCGATCAATTTAACAAACATCTTTATTAATTCTAAATCACTTTTTAACTTAAAGTCTATTCTGATCGAATTTGCATCATTTGGTGAATTAACCCAATTAAATGTAGAATTTGGCAAATTCTTATCAAATAAATAACTCACCTTATATGACTTATCATCGATACGGTATTCTTTTTCAATGGTTGCAGGAGCATTCGGAACTATTACGATTGGCGGTATCGCGTCATCACCCCCTGTTCCATTTCCAGGCCTTTGCGTCCCAGTTGTTATCGGCGTATTTATGGGCCTAGGTGCCACAGGAACTGGTATTGGAGGACTATTGTGGCCTGCCTTTCCCATATGCACCTTGAAATTATTTAACTGGCTTTTCAAACCCATGAATGCTTCTGATTGGTACACCTCGATTATCATTTCATTCAATATTTCAATTTCCAATAATGCGTTGTTACCACCAATTGGTGGTTTAGTAAACGAACTACTTATATGCAGTTCCCCAATATGAAATAAATCAGCAGAACTTCTAGATTGCAATTTTAATGGATTAAATTGATTGAATAGAGTATTACATCCTAGTAATCCGCGATTTTTTCGATAAACTCTAATTCCCTTATTACCTTCCTGGTTGTTATTACTCATTCCTATAAAACCACAAACTTCATAGCAAACATTATTGAATGTCTTTTTAATTTCTACAGGGAATTTCCACTCCCGTAATTCATGCTCTGTAAAAGAGCCATTTATATAATATTCTTTACTATTGATTTTAGTGTAACATGTGTAAGGATAACTTCGCAAATATACCCGCTCCATGGGGGAAAGAACTTCGCCATTAACTCGCAGCACCAATTTGCCAAGTCGAATAAGGGGATGATAGATGTACCCCAAACAAGTTTGTATTTTATTCATTGCAACCTCTCCCAACTCATAGTTATGAGCATTGATATTGGAAATTGTTATTTTGGTATAATAAACACCTACATCATCTGGAATAGCAGTTGAAACCAAATTTACCGTTGGAGTTGGCTGCAACTCTGGACTAATTTTCCTAATGTCCATAACGCACTGATAAAATATGTTGTCCTTGTAACTGCATGATTCTATTTGCAAATGATTGCCAATCCAAAATGCACTACCTTTTAATCCATAACCATAAGTGTTATATGTAGCATCTTTCAACCGCCGATCATTTTGATCGTATGTAATTAACGCTGTATTAAAGTCATCACGACTCAATCCTACACCATTATCAATAATTACCAAACTATCTTCCTCTAAAAACAAATCTATTACAGCAGGATTATCACTATTCAATCTATCATGGCCACCAATACTATTGTCGACCAATTCTGCCAATGCATCAACCAAGTTCAAATTGTGGAGATGAAAGGTTGCGAAAATATTCGCAGATACTCCAACCGGTATTTTATCAATTTTTTCGCTCATAACTAATCAAATTAAACATATTATTGTATTTTACGTTAAATCCCAAGACCATAAATTCGCATTTTAACTTGTGGGCAATAAAATAATCTTTTAAGACAAACGGAAGAAACAAAGCCTCCGTGTTGTTTTCCAAAATTACTTTATCGCCATTGTAACTAATCAAATATACTATTTCTATCTTTATTTCATTCATATTCAATCGCACCACTCCACAATGCACCAGGTAACTCACAAAATCATTTACAAATTGATTATTGTAAACATCCATGTCCATAAAAAATGAAATATCTCTACGATTTGCCATGGACTCACAAATACCCATTATCAAATTATCAAGTATAAGTCTAGTTCTGTTTGATATCAGAATTTCGGTTTCATCATTTATGAATTTGTGATAAAACTGTGTAACTTCCTTCAAATAAATCAACCTACTAATTCCTCCTGTAACTACTTCAGGATTGGGAACCGCAATCATTTTTCGCATTATGTTATAATAAAATTCTAATCTATAATCAGCCTTTTCTAAATTAAATAAAATGAAATCTTGAATATTATCGTATTCTCTACTTATATCAAGAATATCCGAGGTCGTGTGATAATAATAAAATGGTCTACCAGTCAGACATAAACGCCGCTTTAAAAATGGAGCTTTGTTTAAAATTTTATTGATCAATTGTCCATCCAATTTAGAAATTTTAACCAATTCTGTATGCAAAAACTCTTTGGATGCAGTCTGTCCAGGGCATTCATTTAGAATATCAAAAATGATAGATTCAAAATTTTCAATATTCTTGGAAATTGACAATCTTTTACGTGGACTTCGAGTACTAAATTCATCAACTACATTCTTTATTAGATTTGATTTACTCAAATCTAATTCACCACGCTCTATTCTTCTTATTTGGATGCTAGACCAACGATAAATTTGGATTTCCGTGAGCGGACAACCAGAGGATTTAGGTAATCTCCTATGTTCAGCTACAAAATTCACCCATTCGGAATATGATTCCTCCCAAGTCTTTACTTTTTCGGGTAGATAATCAGTAAACAACCCGAAAGATTCATCGGAAACATCAGATTTCAAACCTACAAAACCATCATTGCTAAAAACAAAAACCCCAGAAGTATCTGTCCGTAGATTCTGCCACACACTACGATTATATGTGTCGGGACGGTATTCTTTAACAAAATCTGTAATGGCATTAATGTGACGCGGTGATCCTTCCATTTTCAAATAATCTGATACCAAACTTCGTATAGTCCCACCCTTGAAAGACGAAAATTCATTTTCCCAATGAGCCAAACCAAAAATACTACTCCTCCCAACAGGAACAAAACCAAAACTACGCTTGAGTACTCTACGAATTTTCATTTCCGAAATAGACACCTTTGGGAACATCTCATTAACTTTTTTCGTTATTTCAGCTACACTCGCTTGTGAACCTATAACACTCAGAGCATTGTAGGCGTATTGATGAAGTGGTAAAACCGTATTATTTTCAAGCAAATAATTACCATATCCATCAGATTCAATTCCAAATTCATGACTAATAAGAAATGATGCTAATTCTAAAATCCTAAATCCATATTCAGAATTAGAAATTCCTAATTTTTCTCCAATGTATAAACTCAAACTAAAACAATCATCATTTAAACGATCAGATTCAATCAAATTACTGAAGTCATCTATAAGTAATACGAAGTCAAATAATTCCGACAGTTCACTATTTATAATATAGAAATAATTCCAATTGTGTCTTCCACTATTTTTATAATTTTTCCTAAATAAGACATCTTCAATTTGCCCAACAAGGGTATAACTGCGACTAAAGTATAAGTAAATGAGATAGGAATTCCATTCTTTAGTAAAATCTGTATGATTAAGTTCATTTATCCTCTCGTTCAAAACATTATCAATATAAATAATATCAGATTCAGGAATTAAAACATGGTTATCCAATGATTCATCAATCAACATATTCACAAACCGTAAATTATCATACAAATCCTCTTTTATAGATTTACAAATCTGCCTGATACGTTCACGAGATAATGATGAATTTGTATTTGATAAGTTAATCTGGCTATTATATATATTAAATCTGTTTAAAAAAATATTCAACACATTTTTACCAAACAAAATATCATTTTCAATCACAACTTGAACCGCACAAAAAATTGAATTACCTCTTAATTTATAATACAATTCAGAGTATGGAAATAAAGCTCCCAATGTTAGTCGATAGTTCAAATTTACCAATTCTTTTGCACTATTTATTCCACTTACTATTTGCACAGTATTCTTGTAACATTCAATAAAATGGGATAATTTTCTGATCTCATCAATACCTAAAAAATGAAAATAACCCAAATCAAATGCTGGATTATTCAATATCTTTTCAAAAATACTCTCCAAGTAAAAACTCCGTCCACCTAAGTAATCTCGAAGAGCCCTACGAGCCTGCAATGGTAGATTTCGGAACAGTAAATAATAATAATATCGAATAACACGTAACTGCGTCCTATTGAAATTTTCAACCAAAAATAATCCTGGCACTTTTACGTCGAATTCTTTATTAATTGAAAACGAAGTAACATGATCCTTACAAAAGTTAATTAGTTCTAAATTTGTCTTGAGACCACAATTTCTAAATTTGTCAAATGAACCATTAAGTTTATAAAAATCAATTAATGAATCTAAATTATTCAATCCATTGTACAAACAGAGATTGTAGGCTCTTGTACTCAATAAATCAGACAGTTCAAACCTGACACTCGAATCAGCAAAGCGAGAGTTATCTAAATTTAAATATTTCAAACAAACCGTTTCTAGTTCTTGGTTAGTATTATTGCCACAATTTCGAATATTACTAAATTTGCCGTGCTTTTTATACCAATCAATAATCAACTCCAAAGATCCCAGTTTGGACACAACACACACATTATAAGCCCTAACACTCAAATTTTCAACTTTCCGCAGTTGCTCTAAATTCATAGTTTCTATTTTACCAAATATTTAAAAATATTTGCAACGACATCAACGTGCACAGAGTTGCCAAGTTGTTTAATCGATTCAGTATATGACAACCCTAATTTAAAATCTTTAGAAAATCCTTGTAATTGCTTCAATTCATTCAGGCTCAATCGTCTTTTTAAAGGACCTAAGACTTGAGTATGCCCCATTGCTACTAGGGTATTAAATGAAGTCCGTTTGCTAACCCTAATCCCAGAAGTTCTAAATTGAATAAGTCCTTCAAAAATACTGTTGTAAGCAGAACCAACTTGCCATTCAAAATTCAAATGAGCATTATTTTTCACCCAGTCATTCACCTTGTACTTCTGCTTCCAATTGTCTATAAAATTCTTGTTTTGAAAATATAATTCTTGATTTTTCAAGTTGAAACGATTACGCCAATCAAATTTTGATATCTCAAATTCAGTATCCGTTAAACTGTTGTACCAAATTGGAAAACCAATGGTCGTTTGCGTTATTCCTTTGATGAATTCATCCCACATATTTAACAGTTTTATTTCGTAGTCAGTTAAATTAGTATTTTCGGGACAATCAATATTAAAATCAAAATAGTCCATAACATCCAAATCTGTATTTTTTGAAGGTGTAGAAAATCTTGATACAAACGGTTTGTTCAACCTGCCAATGATAAAAACTCTGGGTCTTTTCACAGGAATATTTAAATCGGTAGGACTTAAAACTATGGGTTTATCAGGCATAAAATAGCCTAATTTTTTCAATTCACTTTCAATCACACGATAAGTATTTCCATCATCATGACTTATGATATTCGATACATTTTCCAATAAAATATATTTTGGCTTATGAAATCTTAGGATTCTTATTATTTCAAAAAACAGTGTACCTCTACCAATATCATCAAAACCCGCTTGTTTTCCACCTTTGCTAAAGGGCTGACATGGAAAACCAGCGGTGAGCAAATCAAACCTCGGAATTTTTCTTTCCTCAACTAAGGTGACATCATTAAAAGCAGGAATACCAAAGTTCTCAAAATAAACATCAGCAGCACTTTTATTGTACTCAGAAGCAAACACACACTTTGCTTTTTTATTAGCCTTTTTTATTGCAACATGAAATCCACCTATGCCTGCAAATAAATCAATAAATCTCATTCTAAAAAAAGCAAATTTATGCTATTATTCGAAACATTTTCCTCCAGATAAAACTATCACCCCTTTCCGACATTCCATGCAGTACTTCTGAAAAGATCTCTTTTTCATTCACATTTCTCCAATACTACCCTCATAAAGGCAATTTCCAAAATCCCGCGGCGGATGAATTGGAACTTTTTCGTGGCGAAGGAACCATCGTCATCCACGTTTAAACCCATGTCGCGGAAGTGCTGTATATCCGCAGGATCGCAAGCAAAGACCAATCGCGTGCTCCAGGTATCATCGCGAAGAAACATCTTCGCCCTGAAACCGTTCATCAACACCGACATCGCCTTTGAAAACGCATCCCCGCCGAAATCCTCATCACCAACTCGCGGAAGATCCGCCTCGGACAAAAAACACTCATCATCCGTTACCCTGGCCTCCAACCGTGCCTGCTTCAGATAATCCGCCCCACCTTCGCCCAGTAGGTCTAAACCCTGCTCCAAGTGATAGAAATAATCCTCGTGTGGCGTGAGTCCATCCTCCACCTTGTTGGGATGCGCCACATACACATAGGCATTCACCGCGGTGCCGTCATTCAACTGCACCATCATCTCCGTGCGGATATAATGACCTTGTCTGACAAATTCAAATTCATCCAAGGCCTCAATGCCAGGGCGATCCACTTCGTACAGAACCCCTACCACATCATAACCCCGCTCCGCCACAACATTGGCCACGCCATGTCCGGGATAGG
>Ga0255131_1000528_pt1 | contig 12380 bp, 10 predicted proteins | sample Law_Yuk_RepC_8d_FD_188554 | JGI IMG/M metagenome (GOLD analysis project Ga0255131, IMG submission 188554) | Freshwater microbial communities from St. Lawrence River, New York, United States - Law_Yuk_RepC_8d | ecosystem: Environmental > Aquatic > Freshwater > River | place: USA: New York... | reverse complement strand
GAGCGCAAGTCCGCCCGTCGCAACTTCAGCCGCGGGCCGAGGTTCCGTCGGCCACACCCGAATGGGTTCGTAGAAGGTGTTGCGTTGGACGGGTTCCCGGCCCGCCTCGCGGATGGCGCGTATCAGTTCCGCTTCGGGCGTCCCCTGAGGAGATTTTGCACCGGCCATGTGGAAGATGTGCTCCTCGAGGATCGTCCCGTGCAAGTCATCGGCTCCATGGCTCAGGGCGACCTGGGCCATTTTTAACCCCATGCCCACCCAGTAGGCCGTGATGTGGTCGATATTGTCGAGGTAGAGGCGGGAGACGGCGATGGTTCGCAACTGATCATACCCGCTGGGTGCGTGCTGGACGGGCATGCGGTTGTTGTCGGGCTGATAGGGCAGGGGAATGAAGCCTGTGAATCCGTGGCTGAGGTCTTGCTGGCGTCGCAGTTGGTCTAGGTGATCGATGCGGTCTTCGAGCGACTCAACATGGCCGTAGAGCATGGTGCAGGTGCTGCGCCCCCCCAGCCCGTGCCAAGTGCCATGAACATCCAGGTACTCTTCACCGCTTTCCTTGCCGGTGGCGATGCGGCTGCGGACTTCTTTGCGGAAGATTTCAGCGCCACCGCCGGTGAGGGATTCGAGACCTGCTTCCTTCAGTTCTTGAAGGGTGTCCCGAACACTCTTCTTGGCCAGCCAAGCCAGGTGCAGAATTTCCACGGCGGTGAAGCACTTGAGTTGCAGGCGCGGATCCACCGCCTTCAAGGCCCTCAAGAACCCAGTGTAGTAGGAGAAGGGCAGCGATGGGTGCAGCCCGCCGACGATATGAAGTTCGGTAATGCCCACGGCCAGCGCCTCACGGGCCTTGGACACCATTTGTTCTTCGGTGAGTTGAAACCCATCGTTGTCGCGCTTCTTGCGGCTGAAGGCGCAGAACTGGCAGCTTAAAATGCAGTAATTCGAATAGTTGATATACCGGTTGAGAATGTACGAGGCCTTGCGCCCGTTGCGACGCTGGTTGGCGAAGTCGGCCATTGAAGCCAGTGCGTTGAGGTCCTTTGTTTGGAACAAGCGCAACCCGTCCTCGGGTGTCAGTCGCTCGCCGGCGATGACTTTGTCTCGAATGGCCTGCAGCCCGTCGGGGCGATTGAACAAATCCACGGTCTTAAGAAACAGCAAACAGGGCCCGACGCAACTCGTGCGTGCACGGGATCCTTCGTGCAAGGAAGGGGGTTTCCAGTCTCACGGGATATGGGCATGGTCTGGGCATGCGCATCCTTTGTCTGATGGCTTCAATGGCTCTGTTGGCCGGTTGCACGCTCGGTAAGGCTCCGTCGCGATTGGCGTCGTCGTTGGTGTTCCACGCTCCGTTTGACCAGTCACCCGACGCGGTGGTGGGAGCGGGCGATCGGCGCTTCCAGACAGGGCCGAAATGGGATGCTCCACGCAAGACGACGGCGGGGTTGCCGACGAATGGTGCCCTTTGGATTGATCCGCGCGCAGGCCGCCATGGGGGTGCGCTGCGCTTTGAAACGAAGGTTTCCGAGGTGGTGGGGTTCCGGGTGCCGGGCAACTTTCCCTGGAAGCCCACGGCGTGGTCCGCGACGGTCAGTTTTTGGCTAAGGACCACTCCGGAGATCGACATACCCAAGGAGTATTCGGACGTAATCCAGATCACTTCTAAGGCCTGGGATGACGCCTCACTCTTTGTGGAGTTCACTCCCGACAATACTCCCAAGCATTTGCGCCTAGGAACTTATGCCGACAAAAACGTTTGGAATCCCGAGGGTAAGGACTGGGCCAAAATGCCGTTGTCGGAGAAGCCACTCCTTGTTCTGACCCAACCGCCGTTCCGTCGGGAGGAATGGCATCAGGTCGTCTTCACCTGCGAGAACTTCAACACTGGGAAGCCGGACGGTCGGGTAGCTCTTTATATCGACGGTCAACCGGTGGGCCGCCTCTCGGAGCGGCAGCACACCTACTCTTGGAATGCGGATGACGCGGTGATGATGCTCGGTTTGGGATACACGGGTTGGATGGACGACCTGGCCGTTTTCGATCGGGCCCTCACTGCTGACGAGGTTCGTGCCTTGAACCGGTTGCCGCACGGTGTCAGCGACCTTCATCGTGGGCACTAAGGGATCCTTCGGGGCACTTTCAATTTTCTCTGGAGACACCTATGGTCTTGGCCGTGCATCGCTTATCTAAGTGGCTCTGCCTTTTCCTGCTGGTCATGACCGTCCACGCTCAGGTGGATGTGAAGCTGGAGTTTGACCAGAACAAGTTTCTGACGGGTGAGAAGAGTGAGGTCATTCTGAGAATTGCTAATTTCACCGGAGGGCCATTGCGGTTGGGCGATCGTTCGGATTGGCTGCGATTCAGCATTGAGAACGTCTCGGGTGTGGGTGTCGCCAGTACCGCAGATTTGGAAGAGACGGGGGCCTTCACCTTGAAGACCGGAGCTCGGGCGACGCTGCGGTTTAACCTGACCCCCTTGTTCAAGATCGATCAGGTAGGCCGTTATAATGTCTCGGCCACGGTCTACACCGGTTCCGGTGAAAATCACGTCATTACGGCCCCTGCCGAGTTTGAGGTGATGAACGGTGTGGTCTTGTGGGAGCGGGAGTTCGGTGTTTTGGGAGGCAGTTCTGAACGCCGCCGGTATGCCGTCGTTCAGGCTAATTACCTCAAGCGGGCGCGCATCTTTGCCGTGATCACCAACCCGGAGGCTTCGGTGACTTACAAGGTGATGCCTTTAGGAACGGTGGTGTCGTTCAACCCTCCCTCCATGGCGATGGATGCCCAGAATCGATTGCACATACTCCACCAATACGGAGCGGACGACTATCTCCATCACCGCATCCACGCCGACGGGACCGTGGCCGTGCGACACAACTATGTGTCCCGCGTCGGACGTCCTATTTTAGGAGTCGATGGCACGGGTGATGTGGCCGTGGTGCGGGCTACTCGGCGTGCGAGCAACCTAGACATTAGCCTTTCCGAAGACTCCGCCGGCTCCGGCACCAATGGCGCTGCCAATCCTTCATCAAAGACCAACTCCTTGATCTCTCCGACCTTGCCCCCGACCGGGGCCCCTAAGGCCCGCTGATTTCAGGGGCGGCCTTGTCGGGTGGGTAGCTACTCAGACCACCGAGCGAGGTGTCCCTTGTCGACCTTCCAGCGCAAGAGTTCACAACCCAATTGGCGAGGCCAATTCTCTTCGGTGCACGTCATGAACACTTGCCCACCCGCTCGGAAGGATTGCTGCAAGAGCGGAAGAAACGCCGATCGGCGTCGGGTGTCTAATTCGCCCATCACGTCGTCGATGAGCAAGAGCGGCGGAGTCCCGTACACGGCGGCGAGGTGCTCGGCCTGTGCCAGTTTCAAAGCAATGGCCAGGGTTCGCTTTTGGCCCTCACTGGTGTAGGGCGCTGCGGCGCGGTCATTCACTAGCAATGTTAGGTCATCGCGATGGGGACCGACGACCGTGGTCTTTAGGGCGCGTTCTCGGGCACGAGATTGAGACAGGGCCACGGCGAAGTCGCCGGTGACACTGGGTTGATAATGCAGTGCCAGTTCGTCGCTTTCCACCGCGATACGCCGGAAGGCGGATTGAACTCGCGGGGCCAGTGCCGGGACGAAGTCTTGCCGAGCCGTGATCAGCGACTCGCCCGCCAGAACGAGTTCTTGGGTGAATCCATCTAATTCGACGACATCCACCACGGGTTGCTTGAGCAGTGCATTCCGAGAGCGGAGGGCCTTGGCATAGCGCATGAACAGCGGGAGGTAGCCCGGGATGGTCTGGGCCAAGAGCAGGTCCAGGAAGCGCCGTCGCCCCTGGGCAGGTCCCTTCACTAGGGCCAGGTCTTCGGAACAGAAAACCACCGCCCGCAAGACACCAAAGTAATCCGCCAATTTTCGAATGGGCCGTTCATTGAGCGAGAGCTTGCGTTCCTTGGGCGACCAGTAGGCCTTAATGTCGCTGACCCCTTGTCCCTCCACCGAGCCTCCGACGAAGTAGCCCTTGGCCCCCTGCCGGATCATTTGCGCTCCGCCGCAACCTCGGAACGATCGCAAGGTTGCCAACAAGTAGATGGCTTCCAGGATGTTGGTCTTGCCCTGGGCATTGTTGCCCAAGAGGACATGACAGCCGGGCCCGAACTCAGCATCCAACCGGACGTAATTCCGGAAGTCGCGCAGTTTGAGTCGGGACAGATGCATATCGGCTGCAGTGTGGGAGTGGGGTGGCCGGAGTGTCCAAGCTGGAACGCGGTCGTCGTCGGATCCGCTCAGGCGAGGAGAGCCGGACATTGCACGGCGGTTTGCACGGCGGTTTGCAAGGCCTTGGCCCGGACGGGCAGTGGCCAGTCGGAGGGGGCTTCCAAGGTGTAGCCTTTCGGACAGCCGTTATGGAGCAACCAGAAGGACTCGGGCCAATCGGGCCGTTGCGTGGGATCGATCGTGGGTCGGATGAGTCCAGGTGCGGTGGACTCTTTTCCGTCGATCCAGGGTGAGTGGTCGATGGGGCACACCGTACGCACCGACTCGAGGATGGCACCGGCCAGCGAGGGCAGGTTCCCCGGATTCAATTCGTACAGGTAGAAGCCGTGCGACTCCCAGTCTTCGTGCAGGCAAATCGAGACATCCCACGGCGGGAGCGAGGCAAGCCATTCGAGATGCAAACGCACCTCGGGCGACTGGGGGACTCGGTAGTCGCGGTTCAGGTCGAGGCCCGCGGCGTTTTCGCGCGTGCCCAGCTCGCAGCCCTGGGGGTTGAGGCAGGGGCAAATCCCTAGGTTGAGGTCGTCGGGCCAGGCATTGTCCCGGATCAAATCGCGCAGGGCCACCAGTCCGGCGGGTTCGTCGCCGTGGATTCCGGCCGAGAGGTAGCATCTTGGACCAGATCGATCGAGACGGGACAGGAAGACCAGCTCATGAGCGCCAACCGAAGAGACGTGCTCGGTGAATCGGTGCCGGTTCGCCAGAAAGCGGATTTCCTTCAGGAGACTTGCAGCGTCGATTCTCTCGCCGCGGTAGCCGGCGCGATTCACTCCCAGACGCGCAGGATGGGGCGAAGGATTGGGGGCAGGCTCCATGGTGATCATTCTCGGACGCAGACCGAAGCTTGAAGGCATTGGGAGTGGATCGCTAGTTTGGTCGTCACGATTTCCCAGAGTCAGGCAGCCGCAGGTTCTTTGTCTGCGGGCCGGCTCCGAGAAAATCTGAATGCTTCCCGTGCCAACCCGACTAGAACTCAACGGAATCGAAAAATCCTTCGGTGCCACCCAGGCGCTGCGGGGGGTGAGTCTGTCGCTGGGGCTGGGTGAGGCCCATGCCCTCATCGGGGAGAATGGAGCGGGAAAAAGCACGCTGCTCAAGATCTTGAGCGGAATCCATGAGCCGGATGCGGGCTCCATGATGCTCGACGGTGCGGATTACCAGCCGGTTGATCCCATTGCTGCCCAGCGCGCGGGCGTGGCGATGATTCATCAGGAACTCAATTTGGCCCCACACCTGACGGTGGCTGAGAACATCACCCTGGGCGAAGAACCCTCCCGCTGGGGGTGGGTGGATCGGTCGCGTCAGCGGCAGTTGGCCACTAAAGCCCTGCGGCATTTGGGGGCCGAAAGTATTCCCCTGGACGCGGTCTCCGGGGAGTTGCCCATTGCCCAGCAGCAGCTCGTCGAGATCGCTCGGGCCCTGCGGTCGAAGCCGCGGGTGCTGATTCTCGATGAACCGACTTCGAGCCTGACCCGTGCCGACACCGAGCACCTTTTCGCCGTACTCGATCGCTTGCGGGAGGAGGGGGTCAGCCTGCTGTATGTCTCTCACTTCCTGGAGGAATCTCGTCGAGTTTGCTCGCGCTTCACGGTCTTGCGTGATGGCGCCAGCGTGGCCACCGGGGCGCTGTCGGACATCGCTAATCCGGAACTCATTCGGATCATGGTGGGGCGCGAGGTTCAGGACCTTTACCCGAGAAGTCCGCGTTCGTTGGGCGAGAATGTGTTTCGGGTTGCGGCGCTGCAGGGCGTCGAGAAACCCCGCGCGGTGACCTTCAGTTTGCGGCGGGGAGAGGTCCTCGGGTTGTTTGGTCTGGTGGGTGCGGGTCGCTCCGAGACCTTGCGCGCTGCCTTCGGTTTGGATGCCATTCGGTCGGGGACAGTCCATTTGGGTGACTTAGATATTTCATCCAATTCTCCCCGGCAGCGTTGGGCCGAGGGAGTTGGCTTTCTGAGCGAAAATCGAAAGGAGGACGGACTGCTTCTCGCTCGAAGCATCGCGGAAAACTTGTTCATTACCCGGCCCGGAGACTTGGTGCGTTGGGGGTTTTGGCATCCGCCCTCGGAGCATCGGGAGGCCCAGGCATGGATGAAGCCTCTAGACATCCGTGCCCACAGTCCTTCCCAGCCGGTCCAAGAGCTTTCCGGTGGTAATCAACAGAAAGTAGCCTTTGGGCGTCTGATGTACCACGACTCTCAAGTATTGCTCCTGGATGAACCGACCCGGGGTATTGATGTCGGCAGCAAGGTGCACATTTACCGCCAGATTGATGCGGCCGCGTCTCAGGGCAAAGCCGTCGTGATGGCCAGTTCCTACCTGCCGGAACTCCTGGGGGTCTGTGACACCATCGGAGTCTTCCATCGAGGGCATTTGGTGGCCCTGCGTCCGACCGATCAATGGAATGAAGCCTCACTGCTTGCGGCGGCCGTCGAAGGCGGCGAACCGGTGTCTCCAGATCACCCACCGGAGCGTTGATTGAGTCCCTGCGTCTGAATCTTGTCCTTGGGCAGATCTCAGGACATGGTTGGGCAATTCAATGAGTCAATCGCATGCCCCGGTCCGTTCGTTCAAGGCCGATGCCCTGGACGTTCATGTCTTCGCCAGCCAACCCGATCTGGCATCTTATGTGGCGCTGGATGTCCGCAACTATTTGGCGGACACCATTGCCCGCAACGGTTCGGCCGCGGCCATTCTGGCCACCGGCAATTCCCAGATCCAGTTCCTGAAGAACCTCGTGGCCTTGGGTGGCGTCGACTGGTCCAAGGTGACCTTGTTCCACATGGACGAATACCTCGGCATCCCCGCCGACCACCCGGCGTGCTTCCGGTATTATATGAAGCAGCGGGTCGAGTCGCTGGTGAAGCCCAAGGCCTTCCATTACATCCACGGTGATTGCGATTTGCCTCATGTGGAATGCGCCCGCTACACGGCGCTGCTTGAATCGCAGGCCATCGATTTGTGCTGCTTAGGTGTCGGAGAAAACGGGCATCTGGCCTTCAACGACCCCCACGTTGCCCGTTTGGACGACTCCGAGTGGGTCAAATTGGTCCGACTCGATGACGCCTGCAAAATGCAGCAGGTCAAGGAGGGGCATTTTCCGTCGCTGGAAACGGTGCCGCCCTATGCCTTCACGCTGACGTTGCCGGCCCTCATGACTGCCCGGAAAGTGGTTTGTGTTGCGCCGGAAAAACGCAAGGCGGTGCCTGTGAAGAATATGCTCCAGGGACCGGTGAATTCACTCTGCCCGGCCTCGATGCTTCGACGCAACCCGGCGGCTGTGCTGCTCATCGACACCGATTCCGCCTCACTGCTCTGAGCTATGCGCATTCTGGCCCTCGATCCCGGTACCGTTCGTGTGGGCGTCGCCGTCAGTGACGAACTGCGGATGATGGCCCGTCCGCTCGAGTTTATTCCGGCCGAACCGTTTTTGGCTCTCGTGGAACGGGTGAAGGAACTCATCCGATCCCTGCAGGTAGAACTCATCGTGGTGGGCATGCCTCGTAACATGGATGGCACCTATGGTGAGGCGGCCATCAAGGCGCGGGAGTTTGTGGCGGCGCTCAAGGATGTGATTATGGTGCCGATCCGAACCTGGGACGAACGACTCACCACCGTGTCGGCAGCCAAGGCCCTGCGCAGCGGTGGCACCAAGGCGGCCCAACAGCGCGGCAAGATCGATGCGGCTGCGGCGGCCATTCTACTGCAGGGATACCTCGACAGTCTCACCCTGTGAGAGGTGAGGGGGTCGCTTCCCAGGAAACCACGATGTCCTCGGAGCAAGAAGTTCCTAAGAAGCGCACCCGTGAGCGTCCGGACTCGGCTCCCGAGGGCTTCCAACGCGTCCGCCTGACCGTCGCCTACGACGGCACCGCCTACCGTGGCTGGCAGGTGCAGCTCGAGGGCATCACGGTCCAGGGCTGCCTGGAGGTCGCCCTGGGTCGGTTGTTTCGTTGTGGTCCCCGGGTTGTCAGTTCCAGTCGTACCGACACCGGAGTTCATGCCCGGGGGATGTCGGTGCATTTCGATGTGCCCCGAACCGAATGGCGGATGACCGCGGACAAACTGATTTTGGCGGCCAATGCGCACTTGCCGGAAGATATCCGAGTGACGGCGGCCGCGCAGACCAAGCCGGATTTCCACGCCCGTTTCGACGCCATCGGTAAGCAGTACCGGTACACTGTTTGGAATGATTCGGCGCATGATCCACTGGGTCTTCGCCAGCAGTGGCATGTGCCCAAACCCATTAATTTGGGGGCGATGCGGGCCGCAGCGGCCACCTTGGTCGGGTGCCATGATTTTTTGGCGTTCAGTGCATCCCCGGGTTACGAGCGCCACCACACTGTCCGCAACGTGACGCGGTGCGACGTGATCCGGTCTGGCCCTCGCATTACGGTGGTCATCGAGGCCGACGGGTTCTTGTACAAAATGTGCCGTGGCATCGTGGGCACGCTGGTGCAAGTGGGGCATGGGCGCTTTCGGCCTGAGGAATTAGTCCCCCTGCTGCAGACTCGCGATCGCACGGTGGTGGGCATGACGGCGCCGGCGCTGGGACTGGTTTTGTGGAAGGTGTTCTACCGCAAGCCCGGGATGCCACGCAGGCCGCACCCAGCCGATGTGGAGTGAGGGAGGGTCACGCTCAGAGCCCAGTGCGGTCGTCTTGAAAATGCTGGGGATTGAAATTGCGAGGCCCCTGAATCTCCCTTGCCAGTCATCGGTTCCGCGACTAACTCGTCAGCGCCGATGATTCGACGCCTGCTACCACGTCTGCTCCTTCAGTTGGGGATGTTTCTCTGCTCCGCCACCCTGGTTTGGAGTTTGTGGTCCCTCTCACTGGCTGCCGAAACCACGAACACCGCCACCGTTGCCAAGAGCACAGATATGGCCTCCAAGGCCAGCGCCCTAACGCGCAAGGTGATCAATGAAGAGTTTATTCAAAGCCACCAGACCGAACTCTCCTTTTGGATCAACCACGTTCCAGGCATGGAGACGCCATTTCTGGGGATTCCTCGCTGGCAGTACGCGGCCTCGTTGTTGTACCTGATCTTGGCAATTTCCGTTTCCCGCGCCCTAGACTGGCTCATTCGGAATCGCCTTAAGCATTGGGCTTCGAAGACGGATACGGAGTGGGACGATATTCTTGTTAAGCTGGCGGAGGGTCCGGTGAAGGCCATCACCCTGGTGTTTCTCATCCACATCGGGCTCGAACTCTACAATTGGCCTCTTTGGCTCGAGATCAATATCTCCCGATTGTCTCTCATCGTCGGGGCCGTCGCCTTGACCTTCATCGCGCTGCGGGTCATCGACTTGGCGATAGCCGCTTGGCGTCGGCAGCCCAAACAGGGTGGCGACGTGGCCTTCAACGATCAGTTCGTGCTGCTCATCGGCAAACTGCTCAAGGCGGTTCTGATACTGATCACTTCGCTGACGTTGTTGGGGAATCTCGGTGTCGATATCACCGCGATCCTCGGTTCGGTGTCGGTGCTGGGATTGGCCTTTGGTCTGGCCGCCCAGGATTCGGTGGCCAACTTGTTCGGTGCGGTGGCGGTGTTTGTGGACAAGCCCTTCAAAGTCGGGGACCGCATCAAGGTGGGTTCCGACGTGGATGGCGTGGTCGAGGCGATGGGCCTGAGAGCCACCCAAGTCCGTAATGCGGATGGGTTCCTGATCACCCTCCCGAACAAGTCGGTGGGCAACAACACGGTCATCAATGTCTCGGCCCGGCCTTCCATACGCACCGTCTTGAACTACGGCCTGACGTATGACACTCCTGCTCACCGCATTGATTTTGCCGCGAGCTTGCTGCGGTCGATCTTCACTGCGCATTCGTTGACCGGTGAATGTCAGGTCACCTTCAACCGCTTCGATGCCTCCGCCCTCAATATCGAGGTGAATCACCAGTGCCTAACCCGCGATTTGCCCACGTATCTGACCGCACTCCACGGGTTGAACTTGCAAGTGAAGGAACGCTTCGACGCCGAGAAATTGGAGTTCGCGTTCCCAACCCAAACCGTGTTCCTCAAGAAAGACACCTCGGTTCCCGCGAACTCATCGGTGTGAGTCGCAGCGGTCGGATCACTGCTTGGTGGGGCGCTTGCGGTATTTTTCGTAAAGGCGCGTGTGGCGTGAGGACAAGTCGATTTCGCGTCCCCGAATCCACATCCGGGTGACCGTGGCCTTGAGATCGAGAACATCTCCGTCAGCGACGAAGAGGCTGGCTTCTTTGCCGGCTTCGATGGAGCCGAGGCGGTCGGAGACTCCAAGCATCCGCGCGGCATTCAGGGTCAATCCTCGCACGGCCTCGTCGTAAGGGAGGCCAAAGGCACGTGCCTGGGCGGCGGAGTAGGGGATGTTGCGAATCTGGCTAGCGCCGAATTGGCCGGAGCCTTCGCTGAAGGCCACGAGCACTCCGGCTTTGTTCAGAACGGCGGCTGCGGAGTAGTGGACATCGTACGCATCGGTATCGCGAGCGGGTTGGGTGAAGACGTGTTCGTAAGCGACCGGGATGTGGTGTTCGGCCAGGTAGGCGGCTTCGCGCCACGCGTCGCGACCGCCGGCGATGATCGCCTTGAATCCGCGGCGCACGGACCACTCAGCCGCGGACCGGATGCCCCGGGCCTCATTGACGTGAATCCACAGGGGGCGCTCCTTTCGAACGACGGGGAGCATGGCCTCCCAGGCGGGTACGTTTTTGAAGCCTTCCTTGGCGACTTTCTTGGCCTCGGAATAGGCGGTGGCCTCGGTGAAGAAGGAGTCGATTTCTCGCAGCTTGCGGTCCCGGTCTCGGACTTGGTCTTCAAGAGACGGGCCCGCATTCTTTCCCGGAGGCTGAGGGGTTGTGTCGAGGGCGAAACCGGGCCACTGGACGTGCAAGGCGACGGCTTTCTCAATCGTAAGGTCTTCGATGGTCCATCCGTCGAGTTGAATGAGGCCGCTGAAGCCGGAGACGGTCCCTCCGCCGGGGATGACATGAGCGTGGGTGTAACCGTTGGCACGGGCTACGGGGATGAGTTCGCTGTCTGGGTTAACGGCGATCCAAGCGCTGACATCGGCAGAATATTCGCCGACTTCGGTGGTGTCGCGGGTGGCTCGAAGGGCATCGATTTCGAGCAGTCCCAACACGGTGGAGGGAGCAATTAATCCGGGGAAGACTCGCTGGCCTTTCAATTCGACGACGGTGTCGGCCTTGTCGGTGAGGCCGGCTCCGACTTTTTCGATCCGACCGTCGCGAATGAAGATGGCGGCATTGGTCAGGATGGGACCCGAGGCCGTGAAGATCCAGCCGTCCTTCAAGAGGAGGCTGGCCGCTTGGGTGGTCATCAGAGAGGCGACCAATCCTAAGGAAAAAATCAGGGGGTTCATGCGGAGGGAAATGCGCGGGGAATGATGAGCCTTAGTGGGTGCCGAGATAGACGCGCTGGGCATTGTGGGTAAAGAACTTGGATCGGGCGGTGGATCCATGGTGACTGAAATAGTCGTCGACGATGCCGAAGACCGTAGCCAAGGGAGCGAAGCGTTCGCTGACAGGCCAATTGCTGCCGAAGACCATGCGGTCTTCTTCAAAGGCGTCGGCGATCGGATCGAGGATGAAGCGGTAGGCATCGACTTCGCGGGGGGCGGTGCCGTCGGCTCGACCGGTGCCTTCGACCAATCCAGAAACTTTCATGATGAGGTTGGGATGCCGGCGTGCGGCCCGTACTGCGGAGATCCAGGCCTCGGGCAGGGGTTGGCGCACGGGTACGTTGCAGCAGTGGTCGACGATAATGCGCAAGCTGGGGAATGCCTCGGCGATGCGGACGGCTTCGGGGAATTGGTCGGCCCCAGTGATTAAATCTAAGCTGAGATCGTGGTCAGCCAAGAGGGCGATGTCCCGCTTCCAGTTCGGGTCGTTGAGCGGTAGGCCTCCATTCCATCCGCCGGTTCGGATGCCGCGGAATCGGCGATGGGCAGCGAAGCGGAGGAGTTGGTCTCGGAACCCGGGTTGGCCGGGTTTCAGGTGGCCCACCAGACCGATGAGGAACGGGTCTTGTGCGGCCAGATCGAGGATCCACTGGTTGTCTTCTTCCCAGGGACTGGCTTCGACGACCACGGTGGCGGTGATGCCCAAGGGTTCGGCCAGT
>Ga0255131_1000526_pt1 | contig 12429 bp, 8 predicted proteins | sample Law_Yuk_RepC_8d_FD_188554 | JGI IMG/M metagenome (GOLD analysis project Ga0255131, IMG submission 188554) | Freshwater microbial communities from St. Lawrence River, New York, United States - Law_Yuk_RepC_8d | ecosystem: Environmental > Aquatic > Freshwater > River | place: USA: New York... | reverse complement strand
TTGTTGCATTGATCATTTTGGCCATCTATGCTTTGATTTGGCTGGCGCCTTTACTCATTATTTCAAAATCGTCCAAAACTACGGGCACCGAGAAACTCGCATGGATCATTGCCATGTTGTTTGTGTCTTGGGGTGCTTTCGTCTTTTACTTGCTTTTGGCGCCGCTGAAGAAGCGGTGAGATGCTGAAATTCGTGACCCAAACGAAGAAGAGGGCTTATTCTTTGATTAGTTTGCAGTCTATGCGACCACCCGATGTGGAAAGGTGCATGTAATAGAGCCCGGACGAGATGTTTTCTGGCAATTCAAGGATTATTTCTCGTTCATTGAACTCGAATCGATTCCAGCGGTGAAGAATTCGTCCATCGAGTGTGGTTATCAAGATTTCCTTCACTGCGCTGGGATTTTGGAGTCCTACATGTAACGTACTTGAAGTTGGAAGGGGATAAAGGGTGGGGATTTCAATGTTTGGTTGCGACGATAGGCTGGCGGCAGTCAAAACACAGTTCTTTCGGATGTTCACCACCGTGCTTTTGCTCGTAACTGAGTCAAAAGTCTTTCCTGCTGTTAGGTCTTTCAATAGGTAGTGTTTGAGCCAAGGCAATATGAATTGAAATTGAATTTGATGCTGCTCGCTTCGAGATATGGTGGCTTTAGGGCTACATGTTGCCTCTCCAAAGTTGCAAAGGAAATTGTCCTCGGCCATCTGACAATGGCTACCACCGTTTATACTGACCAAAGTTTTACAGGCACTTCGAAGAGAATCAAACATGGGTATTTGATGGTCTTTTGGAGGGGTAACACAGTCGTTTCCTCCGGCTATGATCAAAGAAGGGATGGAGAGTTTTGCTGCCGCAGCGATGGCCGATGGTTTGGTATCAGCAGGAGCCAAGGTCGCCAGGAATTTGATTTTGTTGGATTTTTCCGCGGCCAAAAAGGCTGCACCTCCGCCCATACTATGTCCCATCACACCATGAATGGAATCGACATGTTCAAAAAACAGCGAGGAGGAGAGTTTGCTTTGTGTCTCCAAAGCTGTAATGACGAAGGACAAGTCATTTCCAAATTCACCATGAGAAGGGGCCGTATTTCCCTCTGTTTTCGGGAAAACCATGATGAATCCCTGCGGCACGATGGCGTTCCATACATTTTTATAGGCGTCCCACGTCATCACAAATCCATGTCCGAACGAAATACAAGGAAACCGCTTTCCACCCACCACCGGGACGTTGTCTCCCGCGGATGTTGCCGGATAATAAATTTCACAGGCAATGCTGCGGTTGCTTCTCGATGCATCTATGAAAGTAATGCTGGTATGTCCAATGCTGTAATTCTGCGCTGCGACATCGAGCCAAAAATAGAAAAAGGATATAAGAAGTGATAAATATCTGCCTTGCATGGTTTTTCAATGTTACAAATTGTTTGATGCTTAGACAAATGTTGTGTCGAGAGTAATGAGGGACAAGATGATGGTCAAGGTATTTTTTTGACGCGCTATATCCTTGTTAAATAGTGAGTTGAGTAATATCTGAATTCAGTGGAATTGAACAATTCGCCAAAACTAGTTGAAAACAAAAAGGCCTCGTCACAGACGAGGCCTTTCTTTTGCGGTGAGGGGGGGATTCGAACCCCCGGAACAGTTTCCCGTTCGTCAGTTTAGCAAACTGGTGGTTTAAGCCACTCACCCACCTCACCAATGGGGCTGCAAATATAGCAATCGAAATTATCTCTTACAAGTTCACGTCCAAAAGAATTTTGTAAAAAACGCAAATCTTTCTCCCTCCAAATCCCAAATCCTTTCAGTATTTTTGCCACCTTGTTTATTATCAAACGCAATGCAAATTAACATAACCTTTCCAGACGGTGCCGTCAGAAGCTACCCCTCAGGATCCTCAGCCATGGATGTGGCACTGTCGATCTCTGAAGGTTTGGCCCGTAACGTGCTCGCCGCCAAAGTCGATAAGGAGGTTTGGGATGCCAACCGCCCAATTCATCAAGATGTTACATTGCAGTTGTTGACGTGGAAGGACAAAGAAGGACAGCAAACCTATTGGCATTCCAGCGCACACTTGATGGCGGAAGCCCTCGAAGCATTGTTTCCCGGTGTGAAGTTGGCCATCGGTCCGCCGGTTGAACAAGGCTTTTATTACGATGTAGACTTTGGCGACACTCATTTTTCCTCTGAGGCCTTTGATGCCTTGGAAAAGAAGATGCTTGAACTCGCCAAAAGTAACAGTCCTTTCGTTCGCAAAGAAGTTTCGAAAACAGACGCCATTGCCTACTTCACGGAAAAGGGCGATCCATACAAATTAGAATTGTTGCAAGACTTGCAAGATGGAAGTATTACCTTCTACGAGCAAGGCAATTTTACCGATTTGTGTCGCGGTCCCCACATTCCCCATACCGGACATATCAAAGCGGTTAAGTTGCTCAACACGGCCGGTGCATACTGGCGTGGTAATGAGAAGAACAAACAGTTGACAAGGATCTATGGTGTAACATTCCCCAAGAAATCAGAGTTGGATGAACATCTAGAGCGTATCGAAGAAGCGAAGAAACGCGATCACCGCAAGTTGGGAAAGGAATTGGAAATTTATACGTTTGACGATGATGTGGGACCAGGATTGCCATTGTGGTTGCCAAACGGTGGTATCATCATAGAAGCTTTGGAGGCATATGCCAAAAAAACAGAAAATGAAGCCGGCTACCAGCGTGTGAAATCGCCACACATTGCCAAAGAAAGCATGTACCTGAAAAGCGGTCACTTGCCTTATTACGCAGACAGTATGTTCCCTCCGATGGAAATTGATGGAGAGAAATATTACTTAAAGGCAATGAACTGCCCCCATCACCACAAGATTTTCAAAGCCCTTCCGCATACATACAAGGAATTGCCTTTGCGCTTTGCTGAATATGGTACTTGTTATCGCTATGAGCAGAGTGGTGAGTTGTTTGGTTTGATGCGCGTGCGCAGTTTGCAAATGAACGATGCACACATTTACTGTACCGAAGAACAGTTTGAGCAAGAATTCAAAGGGGTGAATGCACTCTATTTGAAGTATTTCGAGAAGTTTGGTATCGATAAGTATGTGATGCGATTCTCCAAACACAATCCTGAGAAGTTGGGACAGAAATACATCGATATGCCCGAGTTGTGGGAGAAGACTGAAAACATGGTTCGCAAAGTGCTACAAAGCATGGGTGTGAGCTATGTAGAGGTTGAAGATGAAGCCGCGTTTTACGGTCCCAAAATCGACATTCAAGTATGGAGTGCGATAGGTAGGGAGTTTACTTTGGCAACAAACCAAGTAGATTTTGCCCAGGCAGAGCGCTTCGATTTGAGTTATATCAATGAAAAGAACGAGAAGGAGAGACCCATTATTATTCATAGAGCGCCGTTGAGCACGCATGAGCGATTCATCGGGTTCCTGTTGGAGCATTATGCGGGTAATTTCCCAACGTGGTTGGCCCCCAAACAAGTTGTGGTGTTGCCGATTAGCGATAAATACATAGAATACGCTGAAAGTGTTGTTAATTTCTTAAAAAAGCACGATATTCGCGCCTCCTTGGACACTCGGGCCGAGAAAGCGGGTAAGAAAATCCGTGACGCCGAAATTGCCAAAATCCCCTACATGTTGATTGTAGGAGAGAAGGAAGCCAACGAACAACTAGTATCTGTTCGGAAGCACGGCGGTCTCGATTTGGGTGCAATGGGAATTCAGCAATTGGCTGATATATTGATAGATGAAACCAGGATATAGTAGAAGACCGTTCGTCAAAAAGGAAGCTCTCCACAAGATCAATGAGCTCATTACTGCCCCCATGGTGCGGGTGGTAGGAGAATATATGCCTGTGGATGTATACCCCACGGCAAAAGCTTTGGAGGTTGCTTATGAATTGGGTTTCGACCTGGTAGAAATTTCACCCAATGCCGATCCTCCAGTTTGTAAAATTGTTGATTACAAGAAATTCTTGTATGAGCAAAAGAAAAAGCAGAAGGAAATCAAAGCCAATGCGGTGAAACAGGAAATCAAAGAAATTCGATTCGGACCAAATACCGATGAGCATGACGTTGATTTTAAAATCAAGCATTCCAAGCATTTCTTGGAGCAGGGACACAAAGTAAGGGCCTATGTTTTCTTCCGTGGAAGAAGCATTATCTACAAACAGCGTGGAATTGATTTGTTGATGGGATACGCCAACGTATTGATCGATGAAGGATATGCCAAGTTGGAGTCAGAGCCCAAAGAAGAAGGAAAAAAGGTTGCCATCATGTTGGCGCCAAAAGTGAAAAAATAAAAAAGAAAAATTAAGAATTCAGGATATGCCTAAAATGAAAACCAATTCCAGCGCCAAGAAAAGGTTCACAGTAACCGGTACTGGAAAAGTAAAGAGAGCCAAAGCATTCAAAAATCACATTTTGACCAAGAAATCAACCAAGCGTAAACGCGCCTTGGGTCACGATGCCATTGTGGATGAAACCAACATGAGCAATGTGAAATTTATGCTTCGCCTCGGAAAATAAACTTAAAAACAAACCTGGCCGGAGCACAAAAGCGCCTTTGAAATAGATAGCCGCTCAAGCCATTAAACTAAAATACTATGCCAAGATCAGTCAATCACGTTGCGAGTAAAGCTCGCCGCAAAAAGACCCTCAAACTCGCCAAAGGTTACTTTGGTCGTCGTAAAAACGTTTGGACCGTTGCCAAGAACGCCGTAGAAAAAGGTTTAACCTATGCCTACCGCGATCGTCGCGCGAAAAAGCGCGAATTCCGCTCCTTGTGGATCGTGCGTATCAATGCCGCTTGCCGTTTGAACGGAGTTAGCTACAGCCAATTCATGGGCAAGCTCAACACCAGCGCATTGGAAATCAACCGTAAAGTTCTTGCCGATTTGGCCATGAATGATCCTGCTGGCTTCAAAGCCATCTTCGATCAAATCATGAACGGTTAATCCCTCCTGAATTTCAAACAAAAAGCCCCTCGTTTTGAACGAGGGGCTTTTTTTGTGCCCAGTGCACCAATATCGCTGAACACCGCTATAACCAACGATGCATTCCCACCGGTGGAATTCTCTCAGTCTATTTCCTATCCCATAAAGAGTAGGTTCTGATGTTACCCCGCGATTGGAAATTGATTGCCAATACATCCGAGAAGATCACGCGCGACATGACCTTTTGCAACAAATTGTACTGATACTCTACCTCGTTGTTTAATCCCACTCGCTGAATCTCTGTAATGGGCTGTGTGCCGTCGCTTGCCGCCAAAGCATACTCGTTGCACTCCGCCAATAAAATGGGTTTTTCATGCACCCCCGCAGCATTCTTCGTTAAAAATTTCACTGAATTTTTGGTGCCTGGCAAGCGCTCCGTAATCAAATTGCCCTGTAAATAGATGTCTTCACCACTAAAAGGAGACCGAACCGGTTTGATACGGATGTACTCGCCATCTTCCCTGATAGAATCGTCGCTCAGTTCAAACAAATACATCAAGTCCTCCATGGCCAAACGACGCATGATCTTCTCATTATTCATCTTCACCCGCTGAATGTCGAATTCCTCGGATGTAATGATTTTGTTTTGGGCTTGGACCGACATCGACGTCATCATTGCATCGCGATGCACTCTCCAGTTTGATAATTCCTCCACTGCACCGCGCTCGTTGAAGCGAATTTCAAAAGGCAGTGTCTGCAATCCATTGGCGCGAATCCAAGGCTTGGCGCCATACTCATCGGCGGAGTAGACCATCTTGAACATGCGTTCGCCCTCCATGGCCGTAAAAATCAAAAAGCATGTATCCAATTTGATATCCAAGAAATAGTCATTCTCGTTGGTGATGTATTCTTGGGTAATCAACTGATAGACAAACCTGCGATCCTTTACCAAATTTGAGGTAGGGTAGAGGGTGTCTGGTTTCAGCCCGTCTGGGGTTAAGGTTGGATTTATTTTTGATGCAATTGGGTCTGCAGGCTGAGCCATGGGTTTGGGCGCAGGTTTGGTCTGTGCCATTGCCATTGGAATTCCCGAGAGCACAATCAATAATAAAGCAACGAGTGAATGAGCGGAAATTCGGGTTGGTTTCATGGTTGTCAAGACGAACGAACTATGCAAATCGTTTGCCAAAGATTGCGAATTGCGCAAATCTGTGTAGGTTTATGTTTATGTCTCAGTAGGTTCTGCCTTTTGGCATTGGTTCGCTTATGCACCCCCGAAAGTCAATTGGGATCCGTCCAAATCGATGTGCACCCTGCCATGGTTAGAGAGCTTGCCCATCAATATTTGCTTACTCAATTCGTCCAAAACCCTTTTTTGTATAACACGCTTCAACGGTCTCGCACCGAATTGTGGATCGTAGCCCAACTGCGACAACCAATCAATCGCCGCGTTGCTCACTGTCAAATCAATGCCGTTCTGTTTCAATCGCACAATCATCATCTGCATTTGCAATTCCACGATTTGGTGTATTTCATCTCTACCCAACGGCTCGAACATGACCACCTCATCGATGCGATTCAAAAACTCGGGACGGATGCTCCGTTTGAGCAATTCAAATACATCGCTCTTGGCACCGGCAACAATTGCATCGCGGTCACCGCTGTCGATGTGTTCGAAACGTTCGCGAATGATATCAGATCCCAAATTGCTTGTCATGATGATGATGGTGTTCCTGAAATTCGCTGTTCGGCCTTTGTTATCGGTCAGTCTTCCATCGTCTAGTACTTGCAATAAGATGTTGAACACATCGGGATGCGCCTTTTCAATCTCATCCAATAACACCACACTGTATGGTTTGCGTCGAATGGCCTCCGTTAACTGTCCGCCTTCATCATAGCCCACATAGCCCGGAGGGGCGCCTACCAAGCGACTAACGGTATGCTTCTCTTGATACTCGCTCATATCAATCCGAACCATCGCTTGGTCTGTGTTGAATAGGAATTCGGCCAATGCTTTGGCAACTTCGGTTTTACCCACACCCGTGGTGCCCAGGAAAATGAAACTACCAATGGGTTTTTTCGGATCTTGCAATCCGGCCCTGCTTCTGCGAATGGCATTGGATAGGGCAGCGATGGCCTCCTCTTGTCCCACCACACGCTTGTGCAGCTCTTGTTCTAGGGTAAGCAGCTTTTCGCGCTCGCTTTGTAGCATTCGGTTCACGGGTATGCCTGTCCATCTGCTCACTACCTCCGCGATATCCTCCGCATCCACCTCTTGCTTCACCATCAACTGACCACTTCGGGCATCGCCCAATTTCAAACTGAGCGAGAAAAGGTCCTCTTCGTTCTTTTTGATCAGTCCGTAGCGAATTTCAGCCACACGACCATAGTTCCCATCGCGTTCCGCTTGATCCGCTTCTATTTTCAGCGCCTCAATGGTGGCTTTTTTCTGTTGGATTTGCGATAGAACCCCCTTTTCATTTTCCCATTGGGCATTGAGCGCGTTTCGTTTTTCAATCAAATTGGCGATTTCTTCGTTCAATTTGGCGAGTTTGGCAGTATCGCTTTCCCGTTTGATGGCTTCCCGCTCGATTTCCAACTGCATGATTTTACGGTTCATTTCGTCGAGTTCCTCAGGAACAGAGTCCATTTCTAAGCGCAGTTTTGATGCGGCCTCATCGAGCAAATCGATGGCCTTATCGGGTAGGAAACGATCATTGATGTATCGCTGACTCATTTCTACCGCCGAGATAATGGCTTCGTCCTTGATGCGCACTTTGTGGTGAACTTCATATCGCTCCTTCAAGCCGCGCAAGATGGAGATGGCTTCTTGCGTATCGGGTTCTTCTACCAAGACCTTTTGGAAACGCCGCTCCAGGGCTTTGTCGGTTTCAATATATTTCTGATATTCTGCCAAGGTTGTAGCTCCGATGGCCCTCAATTCGCCCCTGGCCAATGCGGGTTTCAAGATGTTGGCAGCGTCCATGGCGCCATCGCTTCTACCAGCACCCACCAATGTGTGGATTTCGTCAATGAATAAAACCACTTCGCCGGCAGCATCCGTCACCTCTTTGACCACCGCTTTCAATCGCTCTTCAAATTCGCCTTTGTATTTCGCGCCTGCCACCAATGCACCCAAATCGAGGCTGTAAATGACCTTGGATTTCAAATTTTCCGGAACATCCCCCCGTATAATGCGCATTGCCAACCCCTCTGCAATGGCCGTTTTACCCACGCCGGGTTCGCCAATCAATACCGGGTTGTTCTTGGTTCTACGCGATAAAATTTGCAATACCCTCCTGATTTCTTCGTCCCTACCAATCACTGGGTCTAACTTGCCCTCCCTGGCCATTTGGTTTAGGTTCATCGCAAACTTCTTCAGTGAATTGAATTGATTTTCATCGGTCTGCGAACTCACCTTCGCACCGCCCCGCAAGGCGATAATGGCTTTGAGCAAATCGCCACGCTTGATGCCGGAATCTTTCAATACATTGGCTGCTATGTCCTTTCCTTCAAGAATCCCCACCAACAAATGTTCATTGGTAACGAACTCGTCCTTCATTTCCAACATGACTTTTTCAGCAGCAACGGTTAAAGCATTCAAAGCCTGAGATAAATATACCTGTCCACCTTCAACTTTGGGCAACGATTGCAATTGTGCTTGTGCAGCTTGCTCTATTCGGGAGAGATTCGCACCCAATTTCCCGGCGATAAACTGCAAAGTCTCGTCATCCTCCGATATCATGGCCAGCAATAAATGCGTGGGCTCCATCGCTTGGTGCTTGTTTGCGATGGCCAGTTGCTGGGCCTTTGACAACGTGTCCTGTGCTTTGATGGTAAATTGTTGTAAATTCATGATGCTTGCATGTGCTCAAATTGGATTCCATTAAGGCAATTGTGAACAATCGCGTCAAATTGTCGGTGAAATTCCACGCAAATCGAATTTCTATGTGTCAAAAAGGCGGGCCTACCTTCGTGATCGATCGTCAATCACATCCATGCCTTCTTCGATGGCTTCCAAGGGTATTTCTGTTTCTTCGGCTTCATCATCGAGTGGGTTTTCGATGTCTTCGCGTTTTTTGGCCGGACCTTTCAATCGATTCCAGGCATCCGGATGAATACACACTTGAAAAACAGCGGTATCGATACTCCCTGAATCCTTGGCCAATAAGCGATTTTTTAGGGCCCTGAAATGGCCATTGTTGCTTTTTACGCAGCCGTTGGAATCCAGGAACCAGCGCACTTTTTTGGGCATTGGAATGATGCTGGCCAAAAAGGTACATTCGCCCAACGTAAGTTCGCTTGGGTGTTTGTGGAAGTAGAATCGTGCGGCTTCCGTAGCACCAAAAATACCCGGACCCCATTCGATCACATTCAAGTAAACTTCCATCATACGGTTTTTGCTCACCAAAGACCTGCGCTCCATCAACCAAGTAAGTAAAATTTCTTCCACTTTCCGGGCGATGGTTTTTCTGCGTCCCAAGAACACATTTTTCACCAACTGCATCGAAATGGTAGAGCCACCGCGGGCGAATCGCTTTTGACGATAATTTTGAGCAATACTGGAACGGAAAGCATCCATGTAAAATCCTTGGTGGTGAAAGAAATCAGGATCTTCACTGCGAAGGACACATCGTACCAAATCTTGACTAATCGATTCTAAGGGGGTGAAATTGCCATTCTCACCGCCTACTTCAAACCTTGCAACTGGCTCGCCTTTGTCCCAATAGGTGTAGGTGAAAGAGCCATTCATGAGGCGTGGATCCACATTGCCCCATTGAACAATGGTAAAATCGGTACTCGGCCACATTCGGCTTTCCAAAACACAATCGCGGGGTTTCTCGTGTTCCATGGCAAACTGAAAGCGATATTCCAATGTACCGGTGGCTTTGGGAATGCCGATGTTTCGAAACAATCCCTCAGGTAAGCTAGAGAAAAACGCATTGGCCGACAATCGAGGCATGTATAAGCCCAAGGCATATTTTGGGTTGTTTCCCCCTTGGTACTGGGCGAAAATATTGGCTGAAATTTGGTTAACGCGAACGGTACTTTGACTGTCGAGCTCGAAAAATCCATCTTTAACATCGCAAACGAATCTACCGTGGGCCGAATCGATTTGTACCAACGTGTCAGAAATGCGTTCGTCATCAACCTGCAAACCCATAAATCCACCTTGTAAATCGGCATGGATCGCGCCGAATGATTCACCCAGCTCTGATACTTCGAACTCGGCCTTTTGGAATCCCAACCCATTCAACACCAAAGGGATGCTTACGTATTTCTGCTTGTTGGCCGGTGTAATGCTTACATGTCCAGTTAGATCGTCTTTGTCCAAATCGCCCTGCATCACAAATTCGATTTGCTTGCGGTTCACAGCCGGTAGGGTATCAATGTCGCTTTTGCGTCTTCGTCGGAGTTCTTTGCGCTCAGCGTCGGTCACCACCTTTTCAGAGATTGCCTTCAATTGCAGACTGATGGCTTCATTTCTGTAAAGCGTATTGGGAAGCTCCAACGCGATTTTCCCGGTGGTATCGGTCAGGGAAAGGCGGGTGCCAAACATTTCCAAATGATTTGGGGCTTTGCCAATCCAGTTTTCTAACTGTCTAAACAAGCTCACTACGGGATCTCGCTGTGGAGTTTGGGTATCTGTTGCCTTTTCATCGGTGCCCAGTAAATCGCAATAGTTGCAATAATTGGGGAGGTTTACCAAGTCCAATGAGAGGTTTTTGGTTTCAAAGCCCGATAAACCAATGTCCCAAAACTTCCAAACATTCAATCCAACGGCCAACTCTTTGCAAGCAAACAAGGTTTTGCCTGGGAGTGTATCAATGTGCTTTTTTTGGGTAAGCGATAGGCCCTGTAATTGTACGCCAAACAAGTAGGTGAATCCTTTGTCCTCACACTGCAGGGTGTATCCTTTGCGATCCAGTTTGGCAACGGCTTTGTCGAAGGCCCAGTTCAACAAAAATCCACGCAAAGCAATCCACACCACCAATAAAATAGTGAGGGTAATGCCCCCAATCCAGGCGGTTTTCTTGGCGATGCGTTTGCCCCGGCTTTCTTCCAACCAAGCCCGACGAACCCAATTAATCCAAGTTTGGATGCGTGCCAGTATAGTTGTAAGGGGTGATTTGTCTGAGTTCATTTTTAACAGAATCTGATACGTTCAGTTCGGTGATGAATGTGGCAATGCTAGATTCGGTGATTTTTGCGTTGGTGCGGGTTAGGTCTTTTAGGGCCTCGTAAGGGTTGGGATAGCCTTCTCTGCGCAGAATGGTTTGAATGGCCTCGGCCACAACAGCCCAGTTGTTCCCCAAATCAGCTCGCACCGCCTCTTCGTTCAAAAGCAATTTGTTCAATCCTTTTTCTAAGCTGTTCAGTGCGATGAGCGTATGCGCAAATGGTACGCCCAAATTTCTGAGTACTGTGCTATCGGTTAAATCGCGCTGTAAACGAGAAATCGGGAGTTTGGCCGACAAATGCTCGAACAGGGCATTGGCGATACCCAAGTTTCCTTCAGCGTTTTCGAAATCAATGGGGTTGACTTTGTGGGGCATCGCACTCGAGCCTACTTCGCCTTCCTTAATCCTTTGCTTGAAGTATTCCATGCTCACATAAGCCCAAACATCTCTGCTGAAATCAATCAAAATGTTGTTGATTCGTTTCCAATTATCGAACTGAGCCGCCATGAAATCGTAGGGCTCGATCTGTGTGGTAAATGATACCCGATACAGTCCCAAATCCTCGCCCACAAAGCGGTCACCAAATTCAAGCCAATTGATTTGCGGGAAAGCCACTTGGTGTGCATTATAGTTGCCCGTTGCACCACCAAATTTTGCGGAAAAGGGAAGGGTTGCCAGTAAATTCAATTGAGATTCAAGTCGGGCCACAAACACATACCACTCTTTGCCCAAACGGGTGGGAGAGGCTGGCTGTCCGTGCGTCTTGGCCAACAATGGAATGTCTTTCCAATCTTGGGCTTGTCGCTTCATGATGTTGACAATATTCTGTAGGGCCGGCAACATAACGTCTGTGCTTGCGTTCTTGAAGCTCAATGGAATGGCCGTATTGTTGATGTCCTGTGAGGTAAGTCCGAAATGCACCCACTCTTTGTAGGCTTGCAATCCCAATTCATCCAGTTTCTCTTTGATGCAATATTCCACGGCTTTCACGTCGTGGTTGGTGGTCTTTTCGATGGTTTTTACCCGTTCGATATCACTCAATGGCAATGAGGCGCTCCAATTTGTGAGTGTTTCTTGAGCGGCAATCAGGGCCGACCAATCTACAGTGGGGATGACTTTTGCCAACGCAAAAAGGTAGGCAACCTCAACACGAATGCGGTATTGGATCAATCCGGCTTCTGAATAGAAGGACTTTAATGTTTGGGTCCCAGCGGCATAACGACCGTCTACGGGGGAGATTGCGTGCAATGGGCTAGCGTCCATACTGCAAAAATACGATGGAATCGCGGTTTTCTTCGTTTTTTTCTCTGTTTTGAT